>WNFB01001821.1_pt1 | contig 25448 bp, 24 predicted proteins | sample 5400501 | NCBI WGS metagenome assembly WNFB01 (sample SAMN13153341, study PRJNA577476) | soil metagenome | isolation source: 200 cm saprolite under Douglas fir tree site 2 hole 1 | place: USA:California | collected 2015-04-18 | reverse complement strand
CGCGGCGGCGAAGTAGATGAGGACGTTGCGGCAGGCGATGAGGTCCAGCTTCGAGAAGGGCGGGTCGCGGGCCAGGTCGTGCCGCACGAAGACGCACAGCTCGCGCACGATCTTGTGGACGCGGTAGCCGCCGACCGCTTTGACGAAGTACCGCCTCCTGCGCTCCTCGCTCAGCTCGCGCACGACGCTGTCGGGATAGAGGCCCTGGCGCGCCGTGCGGATCGCCTGCTCGCTGATATCGGAGCCGAAGATCTGGAATGGGCGCGGGCAGTGCGACTCGTCCATGAACTCGAGGAGCGCGATGGCGAGCGAGTACACCTCCTCGCCGGTCGAGCAGCCGGCGACCCAGATGCGGATCGGCGCGCCCTCCGGGCTGGGCCGCAGCAGCTCCGGAAACACGCGCTTCTTCAGCGACTCGAAGACTTCCGGGTCGCGGAACAAGGAGGTGACGTGGATGAGGATGTCCTCGTGAAGCAGGCGCGCTTCCTGCGGATCTTCCCGCAGGATGCGAAGGTAGTCGCCGAGGCTCTTCGTCTTGCGCACTGCCATGCGGCGCGCGAGGCGGCGCTGCAAGGTCGCCGGCTTGTACTCGGTGTAGTCGACGCCAACGGCCTGGCGCACGACGAGGAAGATCTGGTTGAGCGCATCCTCGTCCAGTTGCTCCGGAGGCAGCTCGGGATCGACCGCGAGGTAGGGGTGCCGGCTCAGCCGGACGAGCTCCTCGGCGAGCAGCGGGAGGGGCAGCGTGTAATCGACTACGCCCGCGTCGATCGCGCTCTGTGGCATCCCGCTGAACTTCGCAGACTGCGGATCCTGCACCAGGGTAATCCCGTGCTCGCCCTTGATGGCCCGAAGCCCCGCGGTCCCGTCCGAGGCCGTCCCGGAGAGGACCACGCCGATCGCCTGGCTGCCGCGCTCGTGCGCTAGCGAGCGAAGAAACGAGTCCACCGGCAGGTGCGGCTGCGCGGGTGGTCCGCGCTCGACGAGCACCAGCTCGTCGCTGGCGAGCGCGACATCGGCGTTCGGCGGAATCACGTAGACGTGGTCGGGCTCCACGCGCATGCCGTTCTCGACCTGTACCACCTTCATGCTGGTCGTCTTGCCGAGCGCCTCGCTGAGGAAGCTCGAGTGGGCCGGAGCGAGATGCTGGATGAGGATGAACGCCATTCCGGTGTTCGCCGGAAGCGCCTTGAGGAGCTGCGTGAACGCTTCGAGCCCGCCGGCCGAGGCGCCGATGCCCACGATGGGAAACGAAGGTCGACTGGTCTGCGCGGCCGGTCGCGGCTCGGCTCGGTGCCGGTTCTTCTTCGATTGCGATGACTTCGCTCTGGTCTGGCCCATGGCTCCTTCCCGCCCCCACGCCCGAGGACCGACGGGCGCCGTTCCGTTGATGGGCCTCGTCACTCGGGTGGGGTCGAGGTCCGGCGCCGGTTCACGGAGCGACGACGGGGTGACAGCCTCGTCTGCGAATCGCCTCTATATACTCCTTCGCCGTCAGGGGACACGCCCACAGGATTAGCGGCCCGGGCCGGCATCCGCAGCCGTTTCGCCGCACCAGGCAGCCGGCCGCTCCCGCCCTCCTAGCACCGCCGTAAGTCCCCGTCAATACTTGAGAAATGTCAACAACCCGACCACAGCTTCTCCACAGCTTCGGAGAGGCCGGCGAGGGCCGAAGACGCACGCGATCTCTTCCCGCCGTCCGCAGCTCCGGGCAGACTGCGGCCGGCTTGCGTACCCAGCACGTGGAAGGCGGCTCAACGCATCGGCCCTGCCACCCTCAGCGGCGACTGAGTGCGTTGCCGGAGCCCGCCCCGCATTCCAGACCGAATCGGTGCTAGAGATCCGGCATGCGAGCGAACCGACTGGACTCTGCAGAGGTGACGTTCCATCGAGGGTCCCATGGACGGTGAGCTCTGCCGTCTGTGCGGTGGGGATGGGCGCATCGGCAACGCCCTGGGCCACAGCTCGGCAACCTGTCCCGGCTGCCATGGCTCGGGTCGACGAGCTGATACGTCGTCCGGATTCCACGACGTCACCAAGACCAAGCCGTCGCACTACCACCCCGAGGTCGCGATTCCCCAGGGACCAAAGGGCCCGGCGACGTCCGAAGGTGCGCAGCTCGCGCTCGAAGTGAGCGCTAGCGCAGTCCTGGCCGAGGACGCAAAGAGGCGGCTGCTCGCGGAGATCGTGAATCACGAGAGTACGCATGGACGATGCACCAAGACCTTCATCAAAAAGATTCGCAAGCAGACTCGCCCAGGGCAATAGGTCTGGAAGGAACTCCGGCTCGAGCAGCTCGGCGACCTCCCGAGGACCTTCTCGAAGACGGCCGGCTCAAGACCCCGCTTCGAGTCTGCTCAGCACGGCCTCGAGCTCCTCCTGCATGCTCGGCTGTACCTGAGAGCCATTGGAAAAGCCTGTAACAGCGGGTGCCCGCTGCTACGGCTGAGCCTGCGTCGTTCTCCGTTGTGTTAACCCGCCGCGATACTCGCACGCGGTTAACACAAAGAGAGTTCGTGATCGCGACCGGGCACCACTCTCGATCACGAACAATCGCACGTAAGTGCTTGATTCTCGGACCCGCGAGAGAAGTCCGTTCTAAGATCGGTGACCGATGGGGAGCCACTTCCCTCGTCCAGTACTCTCACGGGGAGAGAGCGGCAGAGAGTGGTTAACACAGCCGGGCCATCAGAGGTCGCGGAGTCAGCCGGAAATTGCCATCATGAGGAGGCGGCCAATTCGCCGCCCAGGGAGCGATCGATGGCGACCGGGACCGTGAAGTGGTTCAACGATGCGAAGGGATTCGGTTTCATCACGCCTGACGGCGGCGGCAAGGACGTATTCGTCCACCACACTGCAATCCAGGCGGAGGGCTTCCGCAGCCTCGCGGAAGGCCAGAAGGTAGAGTACGAGGTCACCGAGGGTCCCAAGGGTCCGCAGGCGGCGAACGTGCGCAAAGCCAGCTGACGCACGTCGCCACTTCGCCCGCCGTGGTAGCAACCTTCCGCGGCATGCACTGCAGCCCGCTACTCCAGAACGATCGGTGCTAAAGGTTCCGCCATGCGAGCGAACCGAGACGGCCCTTACTGCCCGGCCGGAAACGTCCCGCACGCTGTAGTGACGTTCGCGGCGAATGCCAACGCCCCGCCCGGTACGAGGGTGACCGACGCGGGAAGGACGGCGACGCTCAGCACGTGCTCGGGCGCGACGTTGACCGTGATCGAAGCAAGCTTGCCGAGATCGGCGTGCGCCTGGGCGGTGACGCCGCACGTCCCGGTCCCTCGCGCCGAGGTGAACACGCCGGCGGCGGTGATCGTCCCGCACGCGGCCGGCACGCTCCACAGGACGACCGTGTCGCTCGTGCCGGTGACGGTCGCCGCGAGTTGCACGGGCTCGCAGGCGAACGCGTTCACCGGCGAGACCGCGCTGATGACCACGCCGCTCTCGACCGTCACGACGGCCTGGGCGCTGGCGGTCGAGTTCGTCGTGCTGGTGGCGACAACGTGAAAGACGCCAGACAATCCCGGCGCCGTGTACATGCCCGTCTGGGTGACGCTGCCGCCGCCGGTCTCCGCCACGCTCCACGCCACCTGCACCGTCGATGGCGACAGCGTGAACTGCTGCGAGCCCTTGGGGGCTACCGTGGCCGTTGACGGGTGCACCTCGAGCGGCGCCGTCGCCGGTTCGTTCGCCTTCCGATCGCCGCCACATGAGATCGCGAGTACGAGCGCCAGGGCCATCGTGAGCCGCTGCGGCATCTCGAGCCTCCAGGCAATTTACCCGGCCGGCCCTACACCCCCCCGAACCAGTGCGGATGTGACGGTTGCACGACCGTTCCCCCGATTCCGTCTTCGCTTGCGGCGGCGTGCGCGCTCCTCGGTCTGGCGTCGGTCCTTGGCAGGCGCTCGCGCAGTGAAACCCTGACGGGCGGATCAGTGCCTGATGTGCCCGCGAATCTCGCCGCCTGGATGCGCGACCGTGTGGATGTTGGCGTAGGCGACGCCGGCGCGGACCGCTTCCAGGATCGCTTCGAAGTCCCCCGCTGCGATCCCCTGCGCAGCAACGGCGACGACGTTAGCGGCGGTCGCCGTTCCGGTCAGGGTGCCGCTGCCCGTCCGTGTTCCGCTCCAAGTTGCCCGGACTCTGAGTGGCTAGCGGGTCCGGGCTTCTTCTTGGGCCGCGTGATTCCGGTCAGGAAAGGCCCGCCTTGGTGAGGCCGAGCAGCGCGTCGGCCGATCCCGGAGGGTTCTGGAAGCTGACGTTGAGCCGGTTCCAGAAGTTCACCGCCGCGACCGCGAAGGTCAGGTCTGACAGCTCCTTCTCGGAGAAGTGCTCGCGGGCGCGCGCGTAGAGATCGTCGCTCACGCCGTGGTCGGCGATCTGCGTCACGGCCTCGGCCCACTCCAGCGCCGCACGCTCCCGCGGCGTGAACAGCGGCGACTCGCGCCAGATGGGCACGTGGTAGACGCGCAGCTCGCGCTCGCCGTGGATCTTCGCCTCCTTCACGTGCATGTCGGTGCAGAATGCGCAGCCGTTGATCAGCGATGCGCGGATGTTCACCAGGTCGAGCAGGCCTTCCTCCAGCCCGCTCTCCTTGATCATCTGACCCAGCTCGAACAGCTTGCGGGTCAGCTGTGGCGATTGCTTCGCTAGGCTCAATCTCTGGCTCATGGATTTCCTCCTTTCGCTTAGAGGACGTTTGGGAGCGGTCGGAGCAGACAGATTTTTCGCGGCTCCTGGACAGGCGGCCGGACGCCTGCCAGCGGGGGGATTGCGGTCACCTCGAACGAGCGGAGCTTCTTATCGAAGCGCGGGGATGAAGGTTTTCTGGAGAGGCAACGGAGCAGAACGCGGGCGCACCTGTTCGCATCAAGCGGTCTGCCGAGGTCTCCGGTGAGCGAGGTGCGCCTCGAATCCTTGATTCCCCACCCATGCGGTGAGTCATGCTCGCCCGCGAGGCCCCCCCCCCGACGGAGGACCGGCGATGCGACAGGCTACGAAGTGCACGCCAATGCTGGCCGCAGTAGCGACGGCCTTCGCAGCGTGTGCCCCGGGCAACGCCCCGACGTCTGATGCGATCGACGTATCGGTGAGCCCGGCCTCCGCTTCGGTCGCTCCGAATGCCGTCCAGCCGTTCGCCGCAGCCGTGACCGGGACTGCCAACACGAGCGTCACCTGGAGCGTCCAAGAGGGCGCCGCCGGCGGTCGCGTGAGCGGCGCCGGCCTCTATACTGCTTCGTCGAGCGAGGGCACCTACCACGTGGTCGCCACCAGCGTCGCTGATACGACTCGAAGTGGCGTCGCGACGGTCACGGTCACCGCCTCGCCCCCTCCTCCCGGCGGGACGGACCTCATCGCTGCCGGTCGCCAGACGGCATGGAATCCCGGCATCACGAGCGACGACCAGCTCGGGTTCGCGCTCGGGCCGGATGGGCTTCCGCAGCGGACCACAATCTGCGCCACCGTTGGCCCGGGAGCGAGCATCCAGAGTGCCATCGACGCCTGCCCCGCGGGCCAGGTCGTGCAGCTCGCGGCGGGCACTTTCACAGTCTCGTCCACTGTCACACTCACAAAAGGCGTCGTCCTGCGCGGCACCGGGTCGCAGGGCGCTCCCTCCGGCACGACCATCGTGAAAAGCGGCGGCGGGACCGTGCTCGCGATCGGCACCGACCGGGACTCCACCTGCTACGGTGGGACCGCATACCCGCTCGCCGTCACCGGTGCGAAGGAGGCGACCTCTCTCTCCGTCGGATCCGCGGCGGCGAACTTCAGCGCCGGGGACCTCGCCCTCATCGACGCGGTGGACGATGCCTCGATCCAGCAAGGGGACTGCACCTACTTCAAGCGCGTGAGCGGGCGGTCAGCCACGCAGCGGGTCGAAGTGAAGGCGGTGGACACCGCGAGCGGCACCCTCACCCTCGGCTCGCCACTCCACTGGACCTTCCCGTCCGCCTCGCCGTACCTCGGCCAGATCACGCGGGTGACACGCCCGACCACCCGGTGGGCGGGCATCGAAAACGTGCGCATCCAGGGGGGGACGAACACGAGCTACAACGGCGCGATGGCGGGCGGAATCGACATCTCGAACGCCGCCTATTGCTGGGTGAAGGACGTCCAGACGGATGGCACCATCGGCGGCATGCACATTGCTCTCACGGGTACCTACCGGTGCGTGGTGAGGGACAGCGTCATCCACCATTCGGCAAACTACGGCTTCGGCGCCGACTGCTACGGCATCGTCCTCCGCTGTGGCTCGGCGGAGAGCCTCGTCGAGAACAACGTCGTCCGCCTCATGAACAAGCCCATCATGTTCAACGTCTCCGGCGGCGGGAACGTGGTGGCTTACAACTACGCCGACAACTCGTGGTCGACCCCCGCCACCTGGCAGGAGGTGAACATTGACACGCACTGCTCCTTCCCGCACATGGAGCTGATGGAGGGGAACTGGGCGCCCCACATGGGCGCGAGCATCACGCACGGCAACGCCGGCTACCTCACGTATTTCCGTAACTATGCCTCGAGCAGATTCGCCCCGCCGGCGGTAGTCGGCTCGAACGTCACCCAGACCGGCAACATCGCCTCCCTCCAGTTCGACGGCGGCGACCTCGGCATGAACGTGCTCGGGAACGTGCTCGGGACCGCCGGCTGGAACAGTACCTACGACGCCCACGACTCCGGTCCGCTCGCGATCTACCAGACCGGCACGAACGGCTCCGGTGCGTCGGACATCGCGTTCACGTCCCTCTTCCGCCATGGGAACTTCGACACGGTCAACAACGGCGTGATCTGGGACCCTGCCACGGTTTCGCACGCGCTCCCCAATTCGCTCTACCTCGGCGCGAAGCCTGGCTGGTGGCCAAGTGCCACGCCCTGGCCCTGGGCGGGGCCGGATCTCTCGCCCATGGTCGGCACGCTGCCCGCGAAGCAGCGCTCCGACGCGATGGGACTCTGATGTCTCGTAGCAGATCGACGCACCCTGCGGATCGCCGTAGGTTGCTTGCGAAGTTCCGCGCGGCGTTGAAGAGCTTGGCATTAGAATCCGTTGCCCTCCGCCGGCAGCAGTGCGAGAGCAGTGCTCTGTGGACGTCTCGTCGAGCACGAAGTGGCCGCCGTCGAAATAGCGCAGCTCGGCCGTCGGCACGTTCTGCTTCACCAATTCCGCGGCCGCCGGCATCATGAGAGGATCATTGCGCCCCCAGACGATGAGCGTCTTCGGCTGCCGGTTCTTCAGATAGGCGTTCCATTCCGGGTAGTGCTGGACGTTCGTTGCGAGGTTCATCAATATCCTCGACATGAAGGCCCGACTCGCCGGGATCGCGAACGCATGGGCGTCGATGGCCCAATGGTCCGGATTCAGGGCGTCGGGCCGGCGCGCGCCCGTCTGGTGAAGAAACTTGTCGCGGTCCTCGGTGGCCAATCGCTCGGCCTCGGCCAGCTTCTCTGGGGTTTCAGGGCCGCCGATCCGCTCGTAGCCTTTCAGGATCGCGGGGTTCCAGCCCTCCACTGACGTGGTCGTGTTCTGAAAAATCAGGCCGGCGATCCGCTCAGGGTGGGCCGTCGCGATGCGCATTCCGATCGGACCGCCGAGGTCGTGCATGTACAAGATGACGGGCCCGGGCGCGCGCTGGGCGATGAACGCGTCGATGGCCCTGGCCACGTCGTCGAAGGTCGGTCGCAGGACGGTCGGGGCCGGCGCATCGCTGTACCCCATGCCGGGGTAGTCGGGCGCGATGACATGAAACCGACCCGCCAGACGCGGAATGAGGTCGTGGAACGAGTGCGACGACGAGGGAAAACCGTGCAGCAGGACGATGGTCGGCTTCGACGGGTCCCCGGCCTCGCGGTAGAAGACGTCTACTCCGTCAATCGTGGTCGTGCGAAAGCGCGTGGCTGCCTGACTTGCGCTGAATTGCGTCATCATGTCTTGTTCCTCCGTCTGTACTTTCAACCGGCGCCAGAACGTGCGTGGCACCCGTGTGGACTCGCGAGTTCCTGCACCTTTCCACATGTGATGATCCGGCGTGTAACAGCGGGTTGCCCGCGGATACACGATGGGACGTGGTAGCGCTACCTGCCCTGCTGATCGGCAGAGGGACTGAGATATCGTCGCAGCCCGATGGGAAGGTTCGTCGTCGACGCCAGCGCAGTCCTCCACCTGGTGGGCGCGGGGGTCCAGCTCGCGACCGGGCACAAGCTCCTTGCGCCGACGCTCCTTCGCTCCCAGACGCTGTCCGCGCTGCACGAGGCCGTCCAGCGGGGCGAGCTCCCAGCCGACGTCGCACGCGAGCACCTCGGCCGCATCGGGCGGATGGCGATCAGGCTTCTCGGCGACGCGGTGCTCCGGCGGCGAGCTTGGGACCTCGCCGATCGACTGGGTTGGGCCTCGACCTACGAGGCCGAGTACCTGGCGCTCACTCAGCTGCAAGCGGACGCGTTCGTCACGATGGACGCGAAGCTGGCGCGCAGGGTCCGAGGGATCGTCACGATCGCGTCGATCGACGAGCTGGTGACTCATGGGGACCATCGACTTTCCCCCGGTCATCGGCCAGTTCACCGGCAAGCGCGGGGAGTCCTTCAACCAGCAGGAGTGGAAGGGCAGGACCATCCTCGTTCGATACGTCTGGCTCGATCTGTCGCCGACGGCCGCCCGGATGGAGCAATCGTTCACCGACGACGGTAGCAAGACCTGGGAGGTGAACTGGATCTGCGCGCTCACGAGATAGCAACCCAGCATGCCATCTGCCAGGGATCAAGCAACCCCTTTGCGCCGTCTCTTCTTTTCCTTCTCCCGCTCCTGCTGACCGCCAGCGGCCACCACACGATCGCGACCCCCGTCCTTCGCCTCGTACAAGGCGGCGTCGGCGCTCTCGATCAGCGACTCCGGCGTGTCGCCATGGCTTGGACATTCCGCCACGCCGATGCTCATCGTGATCCTCCCACCGGCAAACCCCTCGATCGCCACCCGGGCCCGGATACGCTCCGCCACGATTGCGGCCGTCCCTACCGTGGTCTCGAGCAGCATCACCAAGAACTCCTCCCCGCCGTATCGCGCCACGCAATCCACGCCGCGCGTCGTCTTCCGCAGGATGTCCGCGATCCTCGCGAGCGCTGCGTCACCCGCCGGGTGGCCGTGCGTGTCGTTGTATTGCTTGAAGTGATCGACGTCTGCCAACAGTACCGAAAACGGCCGCCGGAGCCGTCGCGACCGCTGCACCTCGCTCGCGAGCGTGCCCATCAGGTGCCGGCGGTTGTACAGCCCGGTGAGGGCGTCCGTGACAGAGAGCCGCTCCAGCTCCGCCTGGCTCTCCCGCTCGCGCAGGCGCGCGACCAGCGTGTTGAACACCCGCGTCAGGTAGCCCAACTCACCAACCCCAGCCCCTGGGAGTTCGATCGAGAGATCCCCGGCGGCGACCTTCGCTGCGGCCGTAGTCAGGCGCCCGAGCGGGCGGCTGATCAGCAATCCCAGGACGTTGGCCAAGAGCCCGACTACTGCCAGGAGCGCGGCGATCAGCAATCCGGTGGCGCTCCGCAGCCGGCCAACCCGGCCCAACGCCTGCGGGATCTCGGCCAACGCCGCCCAGCGCAGCCGCGGCACCCGTCGCAGGGCGCCGACCACCTCTCGCCCGTCCGCGCGCTTGTAAGCCACGATCTGGCCTTCCTTGTCGAACAGCGCGCTCGTCATCGTTTCCGGGAGCTTCGTTCGCATCAGCTCGGCGGAGCTGACCCGGGACTTGATGATCAACCTGCCCTGGTCCGTCATGAGAGCGACGTCGCCCGAATCGAGTGGGGAGAGGCGCGGCAGCATGTCGGCGACCGCATGGAGGTTGAGCTTCGCGGCGAACACGGCGATGAACCGACCATCCGCCTCGCGGATCGGAACGGCGAGCACAATCGTGGTCTTGCCGAGCGCCCCGTCCCAGTAGGCGTCGCCAACGAGCGCTTCGCCCGTTCGGAGACCGGTCAGCCCCTCCGGGGAAAGGCGCACGCTCCCCGTCCGGCCGCTGCTGCTCGTCACGACCCGCCCGCTCGCATCGAGGATCAGGAGCGCTTCCTGATCCGGGAACCGCTCGCGGAGCGAGTTGAGATAAGCGCGCAGGCGGCCGAGCGCTTGGCTGCCATCCCTGCCCTGGATCTTAGTCAGGTTCTCAGTAACGACGTAGGAGCTGGCCGATACCCGCAGCGCACCGAGCCGCTCGTCGAGCCATGAGTCCATCTCCCTGGCCGCCTCGGAGGTCGCACCGCGTAGCTCTGCGGCGATCGTCTCGGTCAGCGACTCCCGGTTCTGCTGGTAAGACACAACGGTCGTCACGACCGCTGGAATCAGCGTGGCCAGCACGGCAAACGCCAGGATCTGGTTCTTGACGCTGCCAAGGTGGAGCGCACGTACTCGGCGGGCGATGGTGTCTTCCCAGACGCTCACGGGCAGGTCCCTGGAGGAACACGGCAAGACTCACCTCGCGGGCGCCAGCAGCGGCTCTCGCTGCTCTTGCAACTGGTCACGACGCGAAGGAGGCAATAGATGCGCTTCATGATGGGTGGTATCTCCCGCCACGGCTACCCGTGGAGCGTGCAGCGGGGGTTCCTTGCCTAATCACGTACCAGAGTGGGCCTGTCCGAATGGAGGCGCGGCTGAAGGAGATCCAACCCGAACGTAGGGGCGAGGCGGAGGCGGACGCTCAGCCGAATTGTTTCACCTGCGCCCACACCTCGGAGTCAGTTTCGACCACCGGATCATTTGACACCTTGGATCTTCTCGAAAACGCGCCATATCGCACAGGTGGCGACGAGCGAAGCCCTCCTGCGCTCAGCCGAGGTGGAGTTGCTATTCCGCTCGCAGCGCTTCAGTGGGGCTGATCTTTGAGACGTATCTCGCTGGCATGTAGCTGGCGATCTGTGCGATGGCGATGAGCAAGACGGTGGCGCCGACCAGGACGGGAACACTGCTCTCGTCGGTTTGATCGGTCATCTACTCGTTCGACCTGCCGCCGGTGTCGTACTTGTCGTGATGCCGCACCCAGCTCATTCCGTACGGCAGGTCCTTCTCGTTCCTGCCGAGCGGCGTCAGGTCGAGGTAGTTGTACGTGCTGATCAAGAGATCCAGGCCCCGCGCGTACGTGGAATACGTGTGCAGCACGTCGTTGCCGTCGCGCAGGAAGACGCTGACGCCGGGCGCCTCCAGTTCGTGGAACTGCTGCTTCGAATAGTTGTAGTCGACGGGGCCGCGCTCCAGGTCTTCGGGCTTGAACGACACGCTGAAGTCGTAGTTGAAGTCCGTCTCCGACGACGAGAGCCAGCGGAAGTTCCACCCCATCCGCTTCTTGAACGCCTCGATCTTCGAGAGCGGGGCGCGCGAGATGGCCACGAACGACACGTCGCGCGCGGGCAGGTGCAGGGAGCCGCCGTCGAACGTGTCGGCGAGCAGCGAGCAGCTCTTGCAGCCTTCCTCCCAGCGCGGATCGAACATGAAGTGATAGACGATGAGCTGACGGCGGCCGTCGAAGAGATCGCGCAGCGACACGCGGCCCTCCGGGCCCATGAAGACGTAATCCTTTTCGATCTTCTCGCAGGGGAGCTCGCGCCGCTGGGCGGCGAGCTCGTCGCGCCGCCTGTCGAATTCCTTCTCCTTCTGGAGGAATCGCTTGCGGGCGGTCAGCCATTCGTTCCTGGAGACGATATTGGGGCGATTCATTGCTTTCTCCCTTCGGTTCTTCTTGAATAGGTATGCCGTTGCCGCGCCGGCCGAGCTGACGGCGCCGGCGAGTAGTCCCATCGTCGCGAAGCAGACCGGGCACATGGCGAGCCGCCTCAGCGTTGCCTGCGCGCGGTCGGCTTGCGGACGGCGCGCACCTTGCCGCTCGTGGCGCCGCCGCAGAAGAACAGATCCTTGCCGTCGGCCTCGAGCCCGCTGACGGTGATGCCCGCGGGCATCTCCAGGCGCTCGAGGACCTCGCCGTTTTCCGGATCGATCCGCCGGATCTCGCTCTGCTCGGCCTCCATCGTGCCGTGCCAGAGCTCGCCGTCGACCCAGGAAACGCCGGTGACGAAGCGATCCGACTCGATGGTCTTGAGGATTGCGCCGGTCTCGGCGTCGATCTGGTGGATCTTGCGCGCGCGGTATTCGCCCACCCAGAGCGTACCCTCGGCCCACGTCAGGCCCGAGTCGCGGCCTTGTGCGGGCGAGGGAATGCTGCCCAGGACGCGGCCCGTCTTGGGGTCCACTTTCTGGATCCGGTCTTCGGCGATCTGCCAGAGATGTTCGCCGTCGAAAGCGGTCCCGGCGTCGGCCGCGACGTCGAGCTCGCGCACCAACTTCCCGCTCGCCGGGTCGAGCGCGGCGAGCTTTTCGCCCCTGGCGAACCAGATGTTGCGGCCGTCCCAGGTGACTCCGTGGACGTGCTCGATGCCCGGGAACGGGCCATACTCGCGGACGATCTCCGCGCGCTTCGCTGTCTTGGGGTTGGTCGTGGTCTTCATGGCAGCGTGAGAGTTAACGCACCGGCAGCGCCCCGGGGAGCAACAAGGTTGTCGCGAATCCGGTGAGCGGCGGCGCGACCCAGCGGCGAGAGCGCCCGCGACCCACCGGACGCGCCGATCTGGATTCGTCGAGCTGGCGAAGCTCCCGCTGCACCGTCCGCTGGCTGGCGCCCAGCGCGTACGCCAGCGCGGAGGTGGACCAGGGCTCGCCGCCCTGGAGCAACGCCAGGATCGAGCCCGCGGGTCCGTCGATCGGCGGCGCGAGCACCACCACCGGACGCGCGGCGCGAGGTGCGAGCACGAAGCCCGCCTTGCTCGCGTCGACGCTCGCGAGCGATCGGATGGCGACCCGCACGCGCCCGACCTCGACGCGCAGCCGCGCGCGGTGTGAGTCGTTCGGCGATCGCGCCTCGAACGCGCGGGCGATCAGCGCCTCGCGGCGAACGTCGCCGGGCCAGGCTTCCGCGAGGGCTCGGACGATCTCGAAGAGCACGGGGCGACTCGCGAGCGAGATCGAGGTGCCCGGCGCACGCACGGCGCGACGGCACGCGTCGACGATCAGATGGTCGGAGGCGAAGAGCGCCTCCGCTTCCGCGAGCGTCACCTGATTCACCGCCGCGCCGCGGATCAGACGCGCCGACGGCGACGACAGCGCCCGCTGTGCGCGTTCGACCTCGGCCACCAGCGCGGGGATCCCGGCGTCGACCGCGGCCGAGTGTGACCGCGCGAGAAAGCGGTCGGCCTCCTTCGCGCGGACTCGCCGGAGCGCGATCTCGGCGCGCGACAGCTCGAACAGCGCGGCGAGCGATGCGGGCGCTCCGTTCGTCTCGAGGGCGGCCAGCGCGGCCTCGGCCTCGTCGAGCCGGCCAAGGAGCAGCAAACGCCGCACGCCGACCAGGCGCGCGTGCAACGCGTTCGCGCGGTCTCCCAGCGCTTCCAGCGAGCGGGCCGCGGCGTCGAGCGCGCGCGCCGGCCAGCGGAGGTTGCGCGCGGCCAGCGCCACTTCGGCCTCGGCGGCTCGACAGCGAGCCCGCTCGAGGCGCTCGCGCGGGCCGAACCCTCGCGCCGCGCGGCGCAGCAGCTTGCGCGCCCGTTCGTACTCACCGAGCTGGGCCATGGCGATGCCGCGCAGCGCGAGCGCCGGCGGATCGGCGCGAAGCGCGACGCGCTTCAACGCACCGAGCGGATCGCCGGCCGCCAGCGAGCGCGCAGCGGAGGCGACGAGGGAGTCCATTCCCGCGAACGTTACGTCAATCGAGCGGCCGGTTCATCCTCTAGGGTGAGAATGGATTCCATGGACGATGGCGAAATCATCTCGATGGGCACGGCGGAAACGTCGCCATGAAGGAGCTCACGGCGCCACCGACCGCTTTCGACGTGACCGTCCTGGAGGTTGCCACTTCAACGGACACTCTTGAGCAGATCTGTGATCGAGCGGTGACTTGGAAAGAGAAGCTAGGGACTCGTGCGTCTGTAGGCTTCTGCCTGAAGTCCGCGAGGTTCACGCTGGCGTCCGCGTGCACCGACAGGGCCCGCAGTCCGCGACCGTGGAAAGGTTTCATCGCTACGAATCGTAACGAGCGCGCGAAAAGCCCTGATTCGGTCCCAGATTGGTACTCATGTGATACCGCTCTGGTTACTCAACTGGTACCTTTTGATACGTTTATGCAGGGGTTTTCGGTATCGACGCCGCGGGCTCAACGGCCAACTGCGGGCACCCGCTGTTACACCCCAGCGCGACCTGGCACGTCCGACTTCGGCGCGCCCGGGGCTGGGGTCGGGTGCCAGCCAAACCCACACCGGCGAATGGGCGGGCACCGGTCCATTACCGATTCGCAAGCAACGGCGGGGTGGTTTTCGGTAGGCGAATCGCCTCCGCCCCGGGGAGGAACCGCAGGTGTTAGGGTTTGTGAGCACGAGTGCAGCGGAGGAAGATATGCTCTCGAGATGGTTTGCAGTGGCTGCGATCGTTCTGGTCGCCTGCGGCAGACATCAGACGCTGCTCGACGTGGCGGTCACCGACGCCGATCTCCTGACCGCCGGATCCGACGACACCGTGCCCGTGCTGGTCGACGATCCGGCCATGCTCATCGTCGACGACGACAAGTTGCAGTGCCCGAACGCGCAGTTCACCAGCATCAACGCTGCCGTAGCGGCTGCCCTGCCGGGCGCGACGATCCGGGTCTGCCCGGGGCTGTACAGGGAATCGGTGCACATCAACAAGGCGGGATTGTTCCTGCAAGCTCCCCGTCGGCAGGGGCACGCGACCGAATGCCAGGCGCCCTTCTTTCCCGATCCGACCCAGGAAGCGATCGTCGCGTACGGCGCCGGGTTCCTGGGCGCGTTGATGGGGTTCTTCATCGAGGCGGACAACGTCACCGTGGAAGGGTTTACCATCCAGCCGGATGTGACGGTCACGGCGGCGCAGATCGGGATCGGCATCTTCACGAGCCCGGCGTTCTCGGGCTACGACATCCGGCACAACCTCGCGCAGAACAATACGTTCGGGATCGACGTGAACAGCCACGGCGACAACACGACCCACGTGAGGGAAAACTGCCTGCGCAACAACAACATGAACCAGATCCAGGCCGGTTTCGGGATTTTCTCCAACGTGGGTCTGCGCAACGCGCGCGTGGAAAACAACTTCTGCACCGGTCAACGCCTGTTCTGCATCCTGCTCACGGGCGGACCGAACGTCGACGTCCAGGTGACGCACAACGCATCCGTGAACGATTCCACGATTGCCCTCAACGTCACGACCAACTTCGTGGTCGACTACAACAAGGTGACGAACCCGACGAACACCGCGATCCTCCTCGGCGCCGGGGTCGACACCGGAGAAGTCAGCTTCAACAACCTCTCGGGCGGCCCGGCGAGCGGAAACGGGATCTCCATCCTTGCGGCACAGGTCGCCTCCAACGCGACGGCGTCCCCCACGAACCTCTTCGTCAAGAGCAACAAGGTGGTCGGATTTGCCAGGGACGGCATCCGGCTGGGCGATGCGAGCACCGCGAACACCCTGGTGACCAATCGGGTCGAGAACAATACCCTGGCCGGGATCCGGGCGACCGAACAGGCGAACAACAACACGATCCAGAACAACCACATGCGGGGCAACAACCCGGATTGCTTCGACGACACACATGGCGCGGGGACTTCCGGCACCGCGAACTTCTGGATCCAGGACATCGGATTCACGGAGGTACCCGCCGGGATCTGCAAGCACGGGAACCAGTAGCCGACGTCGTCGAACCTCTGCTGCCGGAAGTCCCGAAGGTCGCCAAGAGCAAGCGCGGGTCACCACCGAGATGAGCGCCGGCTTACTGGGGGCAGCTGCCCGCTCGCGGCGAAAGGGCGGATAAGCGAAGTTCTGTCGCCTCGCCCTCCTCCTGCCTCCTCGCGACCAGCCTAGCAGAGCGCGGCGGGAGGGCACTACCCTCCGCCGCGCAGGGAGAAATCAAGGCGGAGGCGCAGGGCCGCCCCTCAGCGCAGCGTTTGCTGCAGCTCCGGCACGTCATCCTGCCAGGGGGCGTCTTCGCCTGCGGCGGCGATCCGCGCGGGCGCGATGGGCGGCCCGGTGGTCGGCAGGCCCAGGTGCTGCAGGATCTCCTTCACGACCTTCTTCTCGGTGATGAAGGCGAGCACTGCCCGGCGGCCGCCGCAAGGACAGACGAGCACGTCTTCGCGGAAGACGCGCAAGAGAAGCTCTGCCCAGGGGATTCGGGACGTCTCACGGCGCGCGGTCGCCTCAGGTGATGGTGGTGCGGTATTCGCAGCAGGACAAGGCCCTGGCGTGTTCTCTTCTGGGCGCGGGACGATCTGGCTCCTCCTTTCCGACGCCGGACCGCACACCCCATGATAGCGGACCAGGTGGGAGCGGGGCGGTGGCACCAGCGCCGCGAGCCTGCGCAGCAGCTCGGAAGGCTCGAGGATCAACGTGTCTGCGGCGGAGCACGTCCTGGACCTCGGCGTCAGACGGTCCGGGCAGAGCGAGAAAGCTTGTCGCTTCCCCATCGCGGACGAACACGCCGTCTGGAATCACGCAATGAAAGTGCACGTTGAGGTTGAGAGCGCCGCCGAACCGCTGCACGTTATGCCGAGCTCGGCATAACGTGCATTATGCCGAGTCCACGATTATGCGGAGTTGAGCGAGCCGGCGCGCCGATCTTCCGAGGAGGAGCCAGCCACTTTCGCTCCGCATAATCATGGGTCGTTCCGAGAGGGACGCAGCGACGTGAGCAGCTTGTCAGGAGCGAGGAAGCGCCCGCGGCGAAGGGTGGGCGGCAGCACCGATTCGATGGCTTCGAGCTTCGCGGTCGGGTCGGCGCGGAGGTAGATCTCGGTGGTCTGCACAGTGGCGTGACCCAGCCATAGAGCGACCTTGCGGATGTCGTGGGTGGCTTCGAGCGTGAGCATCGCGCAGGTGTGCCGCAGGACGTGCGGCGAGACGCGCTTCTTCGCGAGGGACGGCATCGTCGCGACGGCCGTCGCTATGTGCTTCGCGAGAATGTGTTCGAAGCCATCGCGGGACAGCGGCCCGCCGCGCGCATTGAGGAACAGCTCCGGGCATGGTGCGGTGCCGCGCAATGCCAGCCAGGCCCGCAAGGCCAAGGCCGTCGTCTTCCAGAGCGGGAGCACGCGCTCGCGGCGCCCCTTGCTGCGGACATGGACGGCCGCCTGTGGCTGGAGCACCAACTCGTCCAAGCGCAGGCCGACGAGCTCGGAGACGCGCAGCCCGGCGGCGAACGCAAGGTGAAGCATGGCGCGGTCGCGCACACCGTCGCGACGCCGCGGATCGGGGGAGTCGAGCACGGCCTGCATCTCGTCGCGGGTGAGGAAGCCCACCAGCGCCTCGTCGGTCTTCTTCGACGGGATGGCGAGGAGGCCGTGGACCTGCTGGAGGCACGAGGGGACGCGGTACTCGACGAAGCGGGCGAAGGACTTGATTGCGGCAAGGCGGGCATTGCGCGTGCGCGGCGAGTTGGCGCGCGTCTTCTCGAGATCCTCGAGAAACGCGAGGACCAAGGGTACGTCGAGCTGCTCGAGCATCAACGCAGACGGCCGGGTGCCGAGCCGCGTCGAGGTGAAGGAGAGCAGCAGGCGAAAGGCGTACGCGTAGGCATCGCAGGTGTGCGCGCTGGCGCGGCGCTCCCGAGGAAGACGCTCGCCGAGGAAGGCCGTCAGGTGGGGAGCCAGCGGCGTCATCGGGCACCTCGCGTGGCCAGTGACTCGCTCTGCGCGGCGACGTCGGCGAGAAGCTGTGGTGTCGCCTGCAGGTACCAGTAAGTGTGAGCGAGGCGCGCGTGCCCGAGATAGGTGCTCAGCGCGAGCATGTGGCGGGCCACGGCCTGCCGGTCGCCGCCACACTGCTCGAGCGAGCGCACGGCGAAGGTGTGGCGCAGGTCGTGGATGCGCGGACCCAGTTTGCCCGGCCCCGGGTGGATGCCGATCGCCCGGACGAGGCGCAGGAAGACGGTGACGACCGTCGGGTACCGCAGTGCGGTGCGGTGCTCCGACAGGAACACGGCGGCGTCTTTGCCTGCGTACCGCTCTCGGGCGGCGAGGTACGCCTGGAGCGCACGGCGGGTGGTGTCGTGCAACGGGACGAGGCGGCTCTTGCGAAACTTCGAGGAGCGGATGACGAGGCCGGCGTCGGTGACGTCCTGAAGCTGCAGCGCGAGCGCCTCGGAGATCCGCAGACCGGTGGAAGCGAGCAGGCCCAGCAGCGTGGCGTAGGTCTTTGGTCGCAGCGAACCGGGCGGGCCGAGTACAGCGGCGCCCTCGAGAAGGCTGCGAATCGCGCCCGGGGCGAAGATGTAGGGGGTGCGCCGCGGCGGCACCGGCCCGAAGGCGTCCGGCGGGGGCATTTCGTGGCGAGGATCCTCGGCGCGCATCCGCCGCGCGAAACGGCGCACGAGGAGGAGGCGCCGTCGACGGGCTCCGGCGCTGCGTGCTTCCGCGGCCCATCCGAGCGCCGTCTGGCTGTGCACAACCTGGTCGCCTCGGTGCGTGGCATGGCGGGCGAAGAGGCGAAGCAGATAACTTTCATTCTTGAACCGGTAGCCCGTTGCGCGATGAATCGCGATATACCGCTCGACTGCGGCGCTCAGCATGACGCACCTCCCGGCCAGGGCTGGGTCACCTGCCCAAGCATCCCGAGATCCACCTTCGCGTAGAGAGCCGTCGTGTCCGGCGACTGATGGCGAAGCACGGTAGCGATGGTGTCCAGGGAACTGCCGGCCCGCAGCATCGCGGTCGCTGCCGAGTGCCGCAGCAGATGAGCGCCGCGCGAGGGCGCGTCGTGGATGCCGGCTCGTTGCAGCGCGACATCGACGATCTCCGAGACTGTTGCCGGCGTCGTGAAGGGCCGGGTGGGAGCGCGCACCGTGAGGAACATCCGGTCGGTGGTCGAACGAGGGCGCCCCCGGTCCAGGTACGCCAGAAGTGCGTCTCCGACGTCCTGCGGAAGCGGCAGCAGCGTCTCCCGACGGCTCTTGCCGCGCACGCGAAGAGTGCCGTGCTTCCAGTCCACGTCGGTGACCGTCATCGCGATGATGTCGCCGGCCCTGACGCCGAGCCGGGCAAGCAACAGGACAACAGCCAGGTCGCGCAGCCCCTTGCTCGTCGACACGTCGCAGGAGGCGATCACGCGCTCGACGTCGGCGGACTCGAGGTAGCGCGGAAGAGAGGACTGGCGCCACTGCGGCACCGTCGGCACGCAGTGCACCAGTCCCGCAGGAACGCGCCCTTCGGCAACGAGATAGCGCAGGTAGGAGCGAATCGCCGTGACCGAGTGCTTGACGTCGTCGCGTCCCCTCCTGCCCAGATGCCGGACGACAAAGGCGCTGATGCGGGCAGGCTCGTACGCCGCAGCATCTTCACCGAGCGCGGCAAGGAACGGGCGCAGGTAGCGCTGGTACCCGTGGAGGGTTGCAGCCGCGACGCCGCGATGCCGCGTCATCCACAGGCGAAACCGCTCCGACGCATCCCCGAAGCGCGCTGCCGGATCCGGCTGGGCTGGCGCGATGACGCCGCAACCGCGAAGGTGGGCGAAGAACAGCTCCGCGCCCCGGAACGCACTCCGCGACAGGCCCTTTCTCCTTCTCGGGCACTTGCACTGGGAGAGGTGGCGCTTGAACCGCCGAAGGGTGCTCTCGTCGAATGACGCGACAACGAAACCAAGCCGCTCTGCCCAGCAGCAGAGGTGCGTGGACGCACGGACGAATGTGCGGACGGTGTGAGGTCTGTAACCGGCTTCGCCAACCGTCGCCGCGAAGGCGTCGAGGTGAAGGCCGAGTTCCCCGGAACAGGAGCGAGGCTGTGCGAAGGGCGCTTCGAGGCAGGTGCCGAACATGGATCTCCTTGGGCTCGCCAAGTAGCGAGCAGCCAAAGAGCCCCACGGTTATGCGGAGTACGGCAAGGGCGAACGCGGTGCGCATACCCCTGCCGTCCAAGAGAAAGCGTCACGCGGCAGCAAGCCGCGGCCCGCTCAACTCCGCATAATCGTGGACTCGGCATAATGCACGAAGGTGATCGCACCCGTGCGCGGCGCGAGCGCTCCGGCGCGACGGGCGCGGCGACGCTGGAGGCTGAAGATCGCGCGCAGGGCAATGTCGAGTGCGCGGGTGATGAGCCGTGGATCCCGGGCGAGAAGAAAGCGCGCCCAACGTGGGAGCGAGAGGACCCACTGGCGCATGGGCACGTGAGGGAGCACGCGGTCGAGGAGGTGCGTCGCGGTCCCCTGCATGCGACGCGTGGTGCAGGAAGGACAGAAGCCGCGGCCCTTGCAGGAAAAGGCGACCAACATCTCGTCGCCACAGGAGGAGCAGCGCACGCGCGCAAAGCCGTGGGCGAGGATGCCGCAAGCGAGGTACCGTTCGAACTCGGAAATGACGAACCCGGGTAGACCGGCACCGTCTCCTCGCTGCTCCATCTTGGCGAGAAACGTCTTCAGATGAGCGCGAACGGTCGTGTGCAGCAGAGTCCGCTCTGGTTCACGGCGCCGATACCCTAAGCTGCCCGAAGCCGACGCCGTGCATGCCCCATTCCCCACCTCGCCCATCGGGCGCCGGCATGATCACGAACCGGGCCAACCCGACCTCGCGGTGGTTTCCCGGATCAGAACGCCAGAACGAGCAACTGGAGAGTCTCATTTTGGTTCAACCCGACCATTCTGAGACAATGCAAGAGCGCCCGAAGCGATTGTCTCTAGCATCAGCATCCGCGCTGACCGCTCGGGCGAGTCAAGCCGATCAGGCCGTCATCGGGAAGTGCCGAAGCGTCCGCGCATGCGCTCGACAAACGTGATCATTCGTTCGAACTCGGAACTGTACTGGGGGTATGGGCAGCCCTGTCCGCGCACTGCAGGATTCGCGCGAAGGAAGTGACGAACCGCCTTGAACGTCGCGGTCACTTCAGCAACGAAGGAGCAGGTGAGCTTCAGCTCGCTTCGCTTGATCGGGATCTCCGGATCGGACTCGGCTAGGCGCTGAAGGCGGCCGCAGAGCAGGGCTGCCGTCTGCCGGAAGCTGAGTGCACGTATCACCAGCGGAGCGGCGCGGTTGAGCGTTCGCCATTCCTTGATGACCTCGGCGAGGTTTGAGGCGCGCTCGTCGGAATGGACGAGAAGAACGAGCTCGGCCTTCCATCCGTCAGGGTACTTCTGCGCGTAGAACGTCCGATGCGATCCCTGCAGCATGAACGACGCATACCGGTTGAGCTTCGACAGCGCCCAAGCCTGAACGTTCACCTCACGCCTCGGAAGCGGGTGGGCGCCCATTTCGTCCTCGAGGAACACCCGTGTTCTCTCGGCCGGCAACTCCACGATCGCGTCGGGCGCAAGGCGGCGCTCCTCGGTGCGGCCCGTCCGGAAGTTGAATTCCTGCCAGGGCAGTTCAGTCGCGTTCGCCGCAGTCCATACGAACGGAGCCTGTGCCGCGCGGTGTCTCTGTGCCAGCATGAGGTACAGTTCGTTGAGCCCGACCGTGCGTGCGAGAAACCTGGCCATTCCATCCTCGGTAGGCTGCGGCAGCGCGCGGCCCAAGAGCTGGCTCGCCACGCTGTAGCCAAGCATCGTCGCGGCGAAGACCGCGACCGGCCTGTTCTCGGCGTTCCGGAACGAGAGACGGCGCAGATAGCCGGAACCGCTCCTTTCGCTGCAGAGCCCTTTCAGCCGCCTCCGACAGACTACTGCCGACGATTGCTTCCCTGCGTCTCTCTCCTTCACCTGAGTTGCGAGTGTGCTGCCAGAGAACACCAGCCGCCGGACTTGATCGCCCGTCAGATATCGCGCGACTGCAACGTGCGCGATCAGCTCCTGGTCCCTGCTCGTGAGCCTCAAGAGACGAGGTTGCTCCCCTGCTTCCGTTCTTGTTCTCTCTTCGCTCTTGCTCACCCATTCCTCTTTTCACCTTGATTCACCGAAACAGGTCCTTCTAGCTGGTGTCCTGCCCCCACCCACTGCTCTGGTCTGCTGGTGCTTGGCACCCCGCCCCCCGTTCTTGGACCTTCTTGTTGGAGGTGCTCCCCGATCCCTCGATCCAGTTGTTGGGAGCGAGGGATCGGGGGTCACCGCACCAGTTGCTCCATCACCGTTGGCGGGGGGCGGGGTGGCCAAGCTTATCTGGCCGAAACGCGCCCTTAGGAGGCTGGCCAGAATTAGCTTTCCATCTTAGACGGGCTGTGATCTACCGTTGGTGTGAAGCGAGACACGGATCTGGAAGCATCGATCGTCGCGAAGTACGCGGCCATTGAATCGCTGCTCAACGAGCGGACGCGACGCCTCTGGGCGGCAACGGAATCTCGCGCGATAGGGTACGGCGGTGACGCCGTCGTATCTGCGGCGACCGGCATGGCGCGGGTCACGATTCGCAGCGGTCGCCGCGAGTTGGCGCGGGGCGTGGAGGCGACCGGGCGAGTACGGCGAGTGGGGGCCGGACGCCCTCCCAGCGAGAAGACGCAACCCGGTTTGAAGGAGGCGTTGGAGCAGCTCGTGGAGCCGCTGACGCGCGGAGATCCGATGTCGCCGCTGCGGTGGACCTGCAAGAGCAGAGCGAAACTCGCCGCAGGGTTGACCAGGCAGGGCTGGAAGGTGAGTTCCACGAAGGTCAGCCGCATGCTTCATCAGCTCGGCTACAGTCTCCAGTCGGTGCGCAAGAGCGGCGAAGGAGCCTCGCACCCCGATCGCAATGCGCAGTTCGAGCACATCAACGCGATGGCAGAGAATTTCCTGCGGCGCAAGCAGCCGGTGATCTCCGTCGACACGAAGAAGAAGGAGTTGGTCGGGAACTTCAAGAACGCGGGCAAGGAATGGCAACCAAAGGGCGCTCCGGAAAAGGTTCTCGTGCACGACTTCCCGGGCGACTCCCTGGGCAAAGCGATCCCCTACGGCATCTACGATATGGCCCGTAACGAGGCGTGGGTCAGCGTGGGGCGCGACCACGACACGCCTGCATTCGCGGTCGCCTCGATTCGGCAGTGGTGGAAGATGATGGGCCGCCGCGCCTATCGGAATGCGCGGGAACTCCTCATCACCGCCGACGCCGGCGGCAGCAATGGCTATCGCGCCCGTGCTTGGAAACTCGAGTTACAGGAACTCGCTGATGAACTCTGCCTTCGCATCCGCGTCTGCCACTTCCCGCCTGGAACCAGCAAGTGGAACAAGATCGAGCACCGCCTCTTCTGCCACATCACAGAGAACTGGCGAGGCAAGCCACTCCGGACCTTCGAGGCCATCGTCGATCTCATCGGCAGTACGCGCACCGCCGCCGGTCTTCGCGTCAAGGCGAGGCTCGATAGGATGAAGTACCCGACCGGCGTCGTCATTACCAAGGCTGAGATGAGTCGCTTGAAACTGCACCAGCATGAGTTCCACGGCGAATGGAACTACCAGTTGCGACCTCGGAACAGTTGATCAGGTTGTTCTGATCAGCCTCCTTAGAGAACAGCGTCGGGAACGCTTCCGTCGCCTGCGACGCTTCGCCTTGCTTGCATCTAAAACGCATGCTAATAGTACATACAATAGTACTCAGAGGAAGACAATGCCCAAGACGCCGACGGAGGAGCTCGAGGTCGTCACCATGAGGCTACCCTCGCCGCTGCTCGACCGTGCCCGCAAGGACAGTGTGGAGCGCGGCCGGCCCTTCGCGCATTCGGTCAGGACCGCGCTGGAGATCTTCTTCTTCCACCAGATGGCTCGCGAGATGGCCGAGACGATGATCCAGGACATGGCGGACCTTGGCGTCACTCGGGAGGACTACTTCCGCTCGTTGCTCGATGCGCGATACCGGCAGCTGATCGCGAAGCAGGCACTGGCTGACGCGAAGAAGGGCTCCGTAACAAAGAAGAGGTAGGCGTCAGGGACTCCTGAGCAGGAGAACTCCAGTGGACGTACCAGAGCGGAGGCGTGGCGATCGGAGGCGGTCTCTGGCGGCCGATTCGGTGACGAGCCTCGCCACCGCGGTTGGCGAGCTCTTGAGGCAGGTCTCCGATCGGAACGCGGAGGGCGAGCCCACCGCCGGCGTCGAGGAAGCCGCCCGGCTTCTCAAAACAACGCCTGGCGGGATTTACGCGCTGCATGCTCGGGGAAAGCTGCCGCCGTCGATCGGTCCAGGCCGGCGCCTCATCTGGCGTACGGCCGACCTGCTACAGTGCCGGGCCAGGCGTGCGTCGTCGCCGGAGAAAGGCGAACGACGATGAGTGTGAGGGTCAGTACCAACAAGCGGTGGGGGTTCCTCGAGGTGGACATCCGCGTACGGCTGCCGGACGGTACGCGATACCGTGAGCGGGCGAAGGCCCCCGTGCAGTCGAAGTCCGGCGCGAAACGATGGGGCGAGGAGCGGGAGCGCTTCCTGGCGCTCCACGGTCCGCTGCAGCCCAGGAAGGAGGTGGCGACGGTCGCGGAATTCAAGCCGCGGTTCATCGACGGGTACGCGAAGGCTAACCGGCAGAAGGCGTCCGGCATCGCGCACAAGGAGACGTACCTGCGCCTCTACGTGCTTCCACTGCTCGGCGCGAAGCGGCTCGACGCGATCACCGACGAGGACGTCCAGCGGCTGAAGGCGACGATGGAGAGCAAGAACCCAAAGACGGTGAACAACGCGCTCACCGTCCTCAGCAAGATGCTCAAGGTTGCACTCGAGTGGAAGGTGATCGATCGCATGCCCGCGACGATCCGCCTGCTGAAGCCAGGCAACACCGAGATGGAGTTCTACGAGGAGGAGGACTTCGAGCGCCTGGTGGAAGGTGCCGCTCAGGTCGACCAGCGTTCACTGATCGCGGTGCTGCTCGGAGGCGACGCAGGACTGCGTACCGGTGAGATGATCGCATTGGAGTGGAGTGACATCGACTTCCGCCGCTCGCTGCTCCACGTGAACCGGTCGGAATGGGAAGGGCACGTCGGGACGCCGAAAGGAGGCCGTGCTCGGACGGTCAACATGACGTCGAGGCTCGCGGCCGCGTTGAAGGCTCATCGGCATCTGAAGGGGCCGCGTGTGCTCTACAGCGACGACGAGAGCACCGCAGATCGCGATGCCCTGGCGAGCTGGATCCGGCGTGCGGAACGCCGGGCAGGGCTTCAGATCACCGGCCGGCTGCACGTCCTGCGGCACACGTTCTGCTCGCGGCTCGCGATGCGGGGCGCGACGGCGAAGGCGATCCAAGAGCTGGCCGGGCACGTCAGCCTCACCACCACTCAGCGGTACATGCACCTGAGCCCCGCCGCGAAGGAGAGCGCAATCCGCCTGCTCGAGGTGGACCTCGTCCGGGGAGAGAAGCGGGGAGAGATAGGGGAGAGCAGCACCGCGTCAGAGGAAAACGGGAGGTAAGTCAGCAACGTAGTGGCGGTAGCGCATGGGAATCGAACCCACCGAGGACGCCTCTCAGCGCCCGCCACCGGTTTTGAAGACCGGGCCCCGCACCAGTCAGGGACGCGCTACCGCTGGCGAAGCTAGCAGGTTTCGCTTCGGCGACCA
>WNFB01000857.1_pt1 | contig 25506 bp, 23 predicted proteins | sample 5400501 | NCBI WGS metagenome assembly WNFB01 (sample SAMN13153341, study PRJNA577476) | soil metagenome | isolation source: 200 cm saprolite under Douglas fir tree site 2 hole 1 | place: USA:California | collected 2015-04-18 | reverse complement strand
CCAGCCCCTGGCGCCCAGCAGGCGCACGACCGCAACCTCATTCCGCCGCGAGGCCGCGATGCCGCGCATCGAGTTCGCGACCACGGCGTACGCGACGAACGCAAACAGGAGAAGGATGCCGCCGGCGATTGCGCCCGCGACGAGGGCGAAGTGGCGCAGCCGCGCATAGGTGTCCGGGTCATATGAGGTCGGATATGTCGGGTCCACGGCCGCATCCCCCTTGACCAGGCTCGCCACCGCCGCCACCTGGGTCACGTTCTTGACGCGCACGTCGAGGCTGGCCGGGAACGGGTTGGTCGAGCTGAGGCTCGAAAGGTTGTCGAGCCCGGGGCGGTTGGCGGCTTCGGCGAGCGCCTGCTCTGGAGAGATGTACGTGACCGATCCCACGCGCGGGTCGGCGAGCAGCTTCGACTTGAGAGCCGCGACGGAGTCGGTCGTCGCGTCGGGAGCGAGATAGACGCGGACGAGCGACGCCTGGCCGGCCTGGTCGGCGATGGCCCGCTCGGCCGCGATCCCGATGAGGGCCAGCGTGCCGCACAGCATCAGGAGAAGCGCGATCGTGCCGATCACAGGCGTCGTCAGCCGGGCATCCCTGCTCCAGCTGCGCAGCCCATTGAGGACGACCAGCCGGTAGCTGTTCGCTGCGAGCGCGAGGCCGCGACGCCACCACGGCGGCCGGGGCGCTCTGACCACCCGGTGAGGGCGCTCGCGCGCAGGGATCAGCGCGCGCCACAGCGGTGGCCGGATCGCGACCGCGGCCGCGTGGCCATTCCCGTTCCCATTGGAACGTCCGTTAGAGCTTCCGTTGGCGAGCCCGTTGCCGTTGAGGCGCGACCGGCGCGACCCGTTGGTCAGGACCTTCGCGCTCGGCAGTCGCAGGGTGCGGCTCGCCGGGAAGGTGTGATGGTGCGTGGCGACGATCACAGTCGTGCCGCCGGCGGCGGCCTCCTCGAGGAGGTGGGTGACCATCGCGGCGTTGTCGTCGTCCATCGCGGCAAGCGGTTCGTCGGCGAGCAGGACGCGCGGTTTGGTCGCCAGGGCGCGCGCGATCGCGACGCGCTGCCGCTCTCCCGCTGAGAGCTGGTGCGGATATGCGCTACGCCGGCCGGCCAGGTGCACCGACTCCAGCGCGGCGAGCGCCCGCTGCTTGATCGTGCGGTTGGAGACTTGAGGGTCGCGCACCTGAAGCGCGAGGACGATGTTCTCGAAAGCGTTGAGGCGCGGGAGCAGCCGCTGCTCCTGGAAGATGAACGCGACGTCCCGCCGCACCGTGCCAAGGCCGTGGCGCCACCACCGGTGAAGCCCGCGGCCCCGAACCCAGACCTCACCGGTGTTGGGACGAAGCTGGCCGTGGATCAGGCGCAGGAGCGTCGTCTTGCCGGCGCCGCTGGGGCCGGTCACCTCGAACAGCTCACCTGGTGCGACCGTGAGGTTTACGCCCTTCAGGACGGCGTGCTTGCCGAAGGACTTGGCGAGTCCGACGAGCCTGATCGCGGGCTCGACAGCGGCCTTGCCCTGCCCATTGGCCGCCGGGCGAATGCGGACGGCGCCGTTTTTCAGCGCTGGCGTCCCTTTGCCGTTACCGCCGTTTTTGGACGTGCCGATACGGCCAGTGACTTCTGGTCGGCTTCCCACCCTTTCGCTCCAGATTAGCCCATGCCAGGCCACCAGAACACCGGTAATCCGGCTGGATGAGATATGGCTGGGAATCGCCCGAGAGATCGGCTCAGGCGCAGCCGTGGAGCGCGAGGTTCGCCGGGGCGACCGAGATCGTGAACGCGCCCCCGGTCGGTGATCCACTCACGGTGCGGCCCACATCGAGGTCGGTGCTGATCGATAGCTGGACGGCGCCCGAGCTGGACACCTCGCCCGTGACCTCGGGCGGTATGAAGACGACGGTCGCCGGGTCGCCGGCCCGGCCGCCTGCTGACAGCGTGAATGCGCCTGTGTCGGGGTCGTAGTGATAGGTGAGGCTCGGATCGGCCGAGGCGCGCGGGTAGACGCGGGCGAGCAGCCGCTCGCGCGACGTGCGCAGGCAGCCGCTCGAAGGAATCGGCGTCTGGTCGGTCCTCGCCGGGTCGAACATCCCCCAGCTGCTCGCGCCGCCGTTCTCCTTCCAGGTCCAGAAGGCGAACCCGACTCGATGCTTCTCCTGCTCCACCGCCTGTGACGCGAGCTGCAGAGAGTCGTACTTCGGGTCGTTGCCGAACTCGGCGACGAAGAGGGCCGCGTTCATCGCCTTGGCCTCGCGGTCGGCCCACGAGTAGCTCTGGTCGTAGCCTCCCCATGGATAGGAGGCGTGGTCGGGCGTCTGGCCGGCAAGCGCGTCGAACGTGTAGATGTGCGTGTACGCGTGCATCGACAGCACGACGTTCGGATAGGAGCTGACCGGCCACGCGAGGTGCGTTGGAAAATCGGTGATTTCGCGGGCCAGCCCGGTGTCGAGGAACATCAGATGTCGCTGGTCGCGCACGCCGAGGTCCGGATAGCCGCAAGGCGGCGGCATGTAAATGGCGTTCCAGCACGGCAGCCCGTCGCCCACTCCGGTCACCGCGTCGATGACACGGCGATAGAAAGGAAATAGGAGCAGGTCCTCGAAACCAGGCGGGAGGTTCCAGCCTGGCTGCGGCTCGTTGAAGGCGCTGAAGCCGGCGACGGTGCTGTCGTCCTTGAATCGCCTGGCGAGGTAAGCGACCGCCGCGATGTACTCGCTCTGGATGCCGGAGCGGTTGTACCAGAAGTTGCTGAACGATTCGAACGCCGCCACGTTGGTCTCGCGCTTGCCGTTGACCAGGACCTGCGACGGCACGCCGTCGGTGATCGTCGCCCAGGCGGGAGCGCCACTGTCGTAGGTCAGGTCCACGCCGGGACCGCCGCCGACGAAGGCCGAGTACGCGTTCTGGTGCATGTCGATGATCACGTACATCCCGAGAGCCTTGGCCCAGTCGACCACCTGCGCGATGCGGTCGACGTAAAGGTGGTTGAACTTTCCGCGCTCGGGTTCCAGCCGGCTCCACACGAGCGGCAGGCGGACAGAGTTGAAGCCGAGTGCCGCCATCTGGGCGAGGTCGTCCTGGCACAGCGGCGCGTAGCGTCCCTTGGACGATGCGGCCGGGCATTGGTCGGTATAGGCGGCCGGATCGATCGAATTGATCGGTGTCTCGGACGGTGCCGATTTAGCGGTGCTGCCGAACTCGAGAAGTGAGGCGGGGATGGCTCCGTGCAGGAGCACCATGCGGCCCTGGTCGTCGGCGATGTAGGGCATTCCGCCCGACGGGTGCGCGACGTGCAGCCAGGGCAGCGTGCCCGGGGGTGCGGAGCCCGACGCCGCATGCGATGGCGCCAGGCGGACGGCCAGCGAGACCGCAAGCTCGCCGGGGTAGGTGGCGAAAGCGACGGCGAAAACGGCGAGGGCGAGCAGGCCGCGCCGGATCACGACGCCAGCAGCCAGTAACCGGTCCCAACGACAAATGTGATCAGTCCGAGCAGACCCGCCACCAGTCCCGCGGTTGCCGACGCTGTTCCTCGCAGCTGACCGCCCGAGGCTCGAATTCGCCGCAACGATCGCGAGCCGCTGAAGATCGCGAACGGGGCAAACACGACGAACGGCAGCGCGAGCAGACCCAGGACGAATGCCCTGGTCGCCGCGCGGTCTCTCACCAGAGTTTGCCGCCTCCGAAGATGATGTAGAGGATCGGTCCGATCCCCCACGGGAAGGTGACGATGATCCAGAACACCTTCCAGAAGCCGCTCAGCTCGTCGCGGTGCACGATGTCGATCACGCACAGGATGTAGGCGACGGGGTGGAGCACCAGGGCGAGGACGATCTCGACGATGAACTTGATCACAGCATTGCCTCCACTTGGGCCGTGCGCGGCCAGCCGCCGGCCGGCGAATAGGTCCCGTCCGTTGCCTGTTCGTACTTCGCCTTGATCCCACCGCGGGCCACGTGCGCGACGGCTTCGAGGAAGCGATCGACCTCCGCGGCGGTGTTGTAAGGAGCCAGGCTCGCGCGCACCGCGCCCGGCAGGGCTTTGCGGCGTCCGGCGGTCACCTCGTGCTCCACCGCGCCAACCTCTTCCTTATTCATGTGGAGGAGGTGGAACACGTACGGGTTGGCGCAGAAGCACCCGTGCCGAACAGCGATGCCCCATTCGTGGCTGAGCGCCGCCGCGACCAGCCCGTGGTGGAGACCCTCGACCACGAAGCTCGCGAGCGCCAACCGACCGGACGCCGCGGACGGCTCGACGCCTCCGAGCACGCCAACCCCGGAGATCGCGCCCAGGCCGGCCAGCATGCGCCGTCCGAGCTCGATCTCGCCGTCGAGCATCTCGTCGAATCCGAGCTCGAGCAGGGTCTCGATGGCGACGCCAAGCGCGACGGCGCCGATCACGTTGGGTGAGCCGGCTTCCTCGCGGTCCGGCAGGTCGGCCCACACGGTGTCGTCCCACGTGACGATGCTGATCGCGCCGCCGCCCATGACCTCGGGCGCGCCGGCGAAGAAATCACGCGGAGCGACCAGCACGCCCGCGCCGTAGGGCGCGTACATCTTGTGCCCCGACAGCGACACGAAGTCCAGGTGGCCCGGGTCGTTCGCGGGTCGCACCTCGATCCGGTGATGAGGCGCTAGCTGTGCCGCGTCGACCGAGACGCGTGCCCCGTAGCGGTGCGCCAGCTCGGCCACGTCGTGAATGGGCGAGACAAATCCAGTGACGTTGGACGCGCCGCAAACGGCGACGAGTCCGATCGCTCCATCACCCGCCCGCAAAGCGCTCTCGATCGCCTCGAGGTCGATGTGCCCTTCTTCCGTCAGCCCGACCATGACGTGCCCGCTGCGATGCCGCCAGGGCAGAAGGTCGGCGTGGTGCTCCATCTCGGTGACAAGGACCTGCTTGCCCTCGAGCCTCGAGTGCTCCGCCGCGATCCTGTTCAGCGCGTCGGTCGTGCCCTTGACGAAGATCACCACCTGGTCGTCATCGTCGACGCCCAGGAAGCGAGCGACGACCTCGCGGGCATGCTCATAGGCGTCCGTCGAAAGCCGCGACTTGTAGCCGGTGCCGCGGTGGACGCTCGAGTAGACGTCGGAGAAGGCGGTGACCGCGTCGCGCACGCGCTTGAGGGGCGGCGTGCTAGCCGCGTTGTCGAAGTTGATGCCCGTGACGGTGCCGCCGCCATGGACGGGAACCGGCAGGTCGACTCCGGAGAAGTGCTTGCGCCAGCCTCCGGAGACCTGATTGGACACTTGTCTGGCCTAATCTAACGCCAGGGCGGAAGCAGGTCGAGTCTGTATCAGGCACACTAGCGAGTGCGGTGTCCATTGTGTTGTTGACACGAGACTTGCCATGAAGAAGCGCCGTACCTTACCGGAAGTGCACGTTGTCTCGGACGTCTCGGACTCGAGCCTTGCCGCGCGCGAGCTCAACTTTCTGGTCAGGCTCGCCCAGGCCGCCGCCTCGACCCAGCGCCCGGACGAGCTCCTCGAGCTGATCATCCGCGAAACGACGTCGGCCATCGGGACCGACGTCTGCTCGCTCTACCTTTTGACACCGCCCGGGCGGGAGCTCCTCTTGACCGCCACCAACGGCTTGAACGAGAACATGGTCGGCAAGGTGACCATGAAGGTGGGGGAGGGGATAACGGGCTGGGTCGCCGATGTCCGCCGGGCCGCGGTCGTGCCCGACGTCAGCCGGGAGCCGCACTGGAAGTGGGTGCCGGGGCTAGACGAGGACCGCTTCCATTCCATGGCGTCGGTGCCGGTCGAGGCCGGCCCGCGCCTGGTCGGCGTGATCAACGTGCAGAGCACGGAGCGCCGGGAGTTCAGCTCTGGCGACATCGACTTCCTGCGCGCGATCGCGGCGCAGGTCGCCGGAATCCTGGAGCGGAGCGAGCTGCAGCGCCGGACCGAGGTCCAGCTGGCCGAGATCCAGCTGTCGCATGACATTCATGAGCGGTTCACGAAGCTGTCGCTCGACGGAGCGGGCATCCCGTCCATCCTCGAGGTCCTCGGCTCCCTTGCGGGCGGGCGGGCGGCGCTCTATTCGACCGACGGCTACCGGGTGCGCGGTCTCGGCGAATTGTCCGAAGGCATGCCGCCGCGGATCAACGTGCCGGCTGCCCTCGGTCAGGCCGGGGCGCGTGAGGTGCGGATCAACGCGGGCCGGCCCCTGCGACCCCTCGACGTGGTTCCGGTGCGCGCGGGAGCGGAGCTGCTTGGACTTCTCGCCGTGGGCGTCTCCGCGGAGGACCCGGATGCCGAGGGACGGCGTCGCGCCCTCGAGCACGGGTCGACGGTGCTCGCGCTGGAGATGTCGAAGGAGCGCGCCGCGGCCGAGGTGGAGCGCCGGCTGCGCGGCGACCTTGTCGAGGAAGTGCTCGCCGGGGGCCTCGAGGCGGATGAGGCCGAACGCGTGGCGCGCCAGGCTGAGCGCCTCGGGCACCGCTTGCCGCAGCGCGCGTGGGTGCTCGCGCTCGAGCCGGACGATGACAAGACCGAGGCGGCGCTCGCCGCGCGCGGGCAGCAGGATCGCCTCGACGGCGCGCTCAGCGGGCTGGTCCGCTCGCGGCTGCCTGGAGCGCTGACGCTGGTGCGCTCGGCCTCAGCCGTTTTTCTCGTTCCGGACGAGATCGCCGCCGACCTCAGCTCGGTGGAGAAGCTGGCGGGCCAGATCCTCGCGGCCGCGGCGCCTGTCATGAAACCGGGCACGGCCTCGATCGGCATCGGGAACATGGCCAACGGGGTGAGCGAGCTGGCGCGGTCGCACATCGAGGCGCGCCAGGCGGTCCGCCTGACCAGGCGCGCGGGTGGACGCGGGCGCGTCGCGTCCTACCGCTCGCTCGGTGCGTTTCGCCTGCTGCTCGAGGTCCAGAGCCCCGATGCGCTGCGCCGCTTCGTCAACGAGCTGCTCGGTCCCCTCCTGCAGTACGCGCAATCGCGCGACACGCCGCTGCTCGAAACGCTCGAGGCCCTTTCGACATCGCGGTGGATCCGCCGCGCCGCCTCGCGGCACCTTGGCATCCATATCAACTCGATGACCTACCGGATCGAGCGCATCCAGACGCTGACGGGCCTGCAGCTGGACGACCCCGAAACGCGCGTAGCGATCTCCATCGCATTGCGCGCCCGCGCCATGCTGGGGATGTAGCGCTCGCCGCGGCGCCTCATTCCCCGCCGGAGCCGGGTGATCTCAAGGGGTCGTTGCACCACCGGCTGACGGTGATTCTTTCAAAAGCTGAGAGAGAGCCTCGGCTGGGGTCCGCCAACCAAGCGTTTCACGTGGGCGCTCATTCATCTGGGAGGCAACCAGGTCAAGCTCAGCTTGGGTAACTTGAGCCAGGCTTCGACCTTTGGGGAAGTACTGGCGCAGGAGGCCATTGGTGTTTTCGTTGGTGCCTCGCTGCCAAGGACTGCTTGGGTCGCAGAAATAGACGGCAACACCGGTGTCGACCGTGAAGCGCTGGTGCTCAGCCATCTCCGAGCCCTGGTCCCACGTCAACGAGCGCCGCAGGCTGGCCGGCAGTTTGACGATGCTGGCAGTAATGCCCTCGCGCACTGCCCCGGCGCGAATCGCGCCTCGAGCTAGAGCGAAAAGCATGAGGTAGCGAGTGCTGCGCTCAACCAGGGTGCCAATCGCGGTGGTCGGAGTCCCAAGCAACAGGTCACCCTCCCAATGGCCGGGCACAGCCCGGTCGGCCGCTTCGGCTGGGCGCTGGCTGATCATGATCGGGTTGGGAATCTTTCGCGGTCCCGACGGTCGGATCTCGTTCTTGGCCCGGCGGTAGCTTCGTTGTGTGCGCAGGAGCTTGGTCAGCTCTTTGCGCAGCGTGCCTCGACCCTGCACATAGAGAGAGATGTAAATGGTCTCGTGCGAGATCTGCATCAGGGGGTCGTCAGAATGCTCCCGCTTCAGCCAAGCAGAAATCTGCTTCGGCGACCACAGTAGCTTCAGGCCGGCCTCCACCTCGTCGCGCAGCCGCGGCGAGAGTGCTAGCTTGCTCGGCTTTGGCCGGCGCCGTCGCAGGCCAGCTGCCTCATCGGCCTCCGACGCCCGATAGCGTTCACGGCCCCCATTTCGACGCACTTCTCGTGAGACCGACGACGGCGCTCGGCCCATCGTGGCGGCCATAGCCCGACATGACTGGCCAACAGCCAGGCCACGTGACAACTCCTCTCGCTCTCCAATCGTCAGCTCGTGCCGCGAGCGCTGAGGCTTGTATGGCGGCACCCCGCCGGTCGACGTCACGTGGTCACGCACTGCCCGCCGACTGCGCCCCATGTGTCGGGCAATCATCCAGACGGGCTCGCCGCGGCCTCGCCGCATCCAGATCTCACTCTTCTCGGCCACCGTCAAAAGCGGCCCTCTGCCCATCCCGCACCTCCTGCATTTGAAGAGCCATCAAGCTCCTCATTTAATCGAGGTGATGCATTGACCCTTAGAACTCGCCCGGCACTCGCGGGCTTGAAACTCGCATGAAAGCCGCCGGTGCCGGCACCGGCGGGAATCATGTGAGGTCAGGGCAGATAGCTCGCCACGGTCGGCAACGAGCCGGGAAGCGGACGGCGCTCGATGGCGCGGACCGTGATCAGGATCATGGTCGCCGCGAATGCGATGTCGAAACCGCTGATCGGAATCTCCTGACCCAACGCCTGGGTCGTCGCCTCCTCGACCACCACAACCGCTGAAACGATGAAAGCGAGCATCGCGCCGCCGAGCAGCGCCAGGCGCCTGATGTGGGGCACCGCAACCCGGGGGATTGACGTGCGGTGGAAGTCATACGCCACGACGAAAAAGGCGAAGCCCACGACCAGAGCCATTTCGATCACGACGTAGAGGAGGTTGAGCCACGGGTTCGGGCCGTCCGCGCTCCAGTTGGTCGTGATCCAGCGAAACGCCTCAGCGTTGCCTCGGCCGAACTCGCCCGCGGCGATCGCGGGCATGGACATCACCGCGAACGCAAACACCGGAGGACGCAAGACGCCTGACGCCAGAAGCTTGAGATCGATTGGCTCGCGCTTGTCCGATCGCCTGTCAGACTGCGAGGCAACGCGGCGAAAGGCCAGCAGGATGGCGAGCGTGGCGACAACCACGCCGATGCTGAAGGCGGCAGCCGCCCCGACCGGTTTGTAAAGAGCCTCGGTCGACGCGTAGTAGGCGAAGGTATCGGCGAGCCGGTGGAACTCCGAGCCAATCGGCCCGAACGCATAGAGCAAGAGGGCGGCGTTGCCGAACCCGAGTCCGTATTCGTCGATCGCGCTTGCCAGCAGGATGACGATCGCCGTGCCGGCTGTCAGCTCGACGCAGACGATCAACCTCGCTGACCAGTCGATACCGCCTGGAAGTGCCCCCTCCGACTGGAGCAGCTGGGTCCAACCGTAAGCTTGTCCGAGCGCGAGGGCAATCGCCAGCGCACGAATCCACCGCTGCAGGCGGATACGACCCTCTTCATTGCGGGTGAGCGCGTCGACTCGCTTCGAGATGGCGCGGACCAGACTCATCAGGACCAGGGCGTTGACGTATGGCGTGATGCCCATCAGCCCGATGCTTTCCGATCCGAGCGGAATGCTGGGTATTCCAATGGCGGCAAACCGGCCGGAGCCGAAATACAGCTGCAGGTGCACATCGATGAAGCTCGCCGGCACGTCGGTGACCGGAATCTGGAACAGGACACGCCACCCGACCAGGCACGCCGCGGTCACCAGAAGCGCCCGACGGTCGATCAGCGCCAAGAGTCGCACCAAATCGAGCGAAGTCTAAAAAACAACGAGGGCCCCGGCTTGCGCCGAGGCCCTCTGGGGTCCTCGACGCGCGAGGCGAAGGCATCCTTAGTTAGTACGCCGCGAACCGATCGATCGCGGCCAGGACCGCTTCTCCAACGCCGGCTTGACTGGCGCCGTGACCAGCGTCGTCAATGACGATCAGCTCGCTGCCCGGCCAGGCCGCGCTCAGCTCGGTGGGGACGTCAACCGGCGAGCTGAGGTCGAGTCGGCCATGCACCAGGACGCCTCGGATGTCACTCAACCGAGCAACGTCACGAAGAAGCCGTCCGTCTTCGAGGAACGCGGCGTGGTACCAGTAGTGAGTAACCAGGCGGGCGAATGCCATTCGGAAGCGTGGGTCGTCATATCTCGGGTCGGGTCGATGGTCGGAGCGGAGGGCAACGTGCGCGTCCTCCCAGCGACACCAGTCGTGAGCCGCCTTCTCGCGCACGGTTGAATCGCTATGACGCAGAAGCCAGTAGTACGCACCAACTAAATCGCCGTTGCGGTCAGCCGGCGGAACGCCGTCACGGAAGCGCGCCCACGCCTTTGGAAAATATCGACCCACATCGCGAGTCAGCCAGCGCACCTCGCGATTCGATGTCGTGGCCACACTGAAAAGGACCATCTCGCTGACGTGCTCAGGTCGCTTTTCCGCATACGCGAGCGCAAGCGTGGAGCCCCACGATCCACCGACCACGAGCCACTTCTCGATACCGAGCCGCGAGCGAAGTTGCTCTATGTCGTTGATGAGATGTTGGGTGGTGTTCGAGGCGAGGTCGGTCCTGGGATCGCTTGCATGTGGCGTGCTCCGGCCGCATCCGCGCTGATCAAAAAGTACGACTCGATATGCAGCAGGATTGAAGTAGCGGCGCCAGTAAGGAGCGCAGCCCGAACCTGGGCCGCCATGCAGCATGACAGCGGGTTTGCCGGTGCGGTTGCCGCACACCTCCCAGTAAATGCGGTTCCCGTCGCTGACCTCGAGCATTCCGTGGTCGAAAGGTTCGATCTCCGGATAGAGGGCGTTCATCGAAGAGCACATTCTGCTGCCGCGAGCACCAGAACGAAAAAGGGCCCCGGCTTGCGCCGAGGCCCTCTGGGGTGTTCGGTCTAGACGTCGCTGTAGAGCATGAACTCCCACGGGTGCGGGCGTAGGGCGACCGCGTCGACTTCCTTCTTGCGCTTGTATTCGATCCAGGTGTCGATCACGTCCTTGGTGAAGACGCCGCCCTCAAGCAAGAACGCGTGGTCCTTCTCGAGCGCGTCCAGCGACTCGGCCAGCGAGCCCGGCACCGACTTGATCTTCGCCTTCTCCTCACCCTCGAGCTCGTAGATGTCCTTGTCGACCGGCTCCGGCGGGAGGATCTTGTTCTTGATTCCGTCGAGCCCCGCCATCAGGCACGCGGAGAACGCGAGGTAGGGGTTGGCGGCCGGGTCCGGCGACCGGAACTCGACGCGCTTGGTCTTCGGGTTGGTCGAATACATCGGGATGCGCACGCACGCCGAGCGGTTGCGCTTCGAGTACACGAGGTTGATCGGCGCCTCGTACCCGGGCACGAGGCGGCGGTAAGAGTTGGTCGTCGGCGCGCAGATCGCGAGCAGCGCTGCCGCGTGCTTCAGCAGTCCACCGATGTAGTAGACGGCGGTCTGGCTCAGGCCCGCGTACCCCTTCCCGTCGGCGAAGAGGTTCTCGCCGTCCTTCCACAGGCTCTGGTGCACGTGCATGCCGGATCCGTTGTCCTGGAAGAGCGGCTTGGGCATGAACGTCGCGACGTATCCGTGCTGCGCCGCGATGTTCTTGATCACGTACTTGTAGACCATCATCTTGTCGCCCATCTTCGTGAGCGAGTCGAACCGCATGTCGATCTCGGCCTGGCCGGCCGTGCCGACCTCGTGGTGCTGCACCTCGACGCGGACTCCGGCGTCGAGCAGCTTGAGCATGATCTCCGAGCGCAGATCCTGGAGCTTGTCGGTCGGCGGCACCGGGAAGTAGCCCTCCTTGTGCCGCGGCCGGAACGCGAGGTTCGGCTCCGAGTTCTTGCCCGAGTTCCAGATGCCCTCGTCCGAGTCGATGAAGTAGTAGCCGCTGTGCGCGTTCTGGTCGAAGCGCAGCGAGCTGAACAGGTAGAACTCCGCCTCCGGACCCCAGTAGCTGATGTCGGCGATGCCCGAGCGGCGGAGATGTTCCTCCGCCTTCTTGGCGATGAACCGCGCGTCGCGCGAATACGGCTCGCGCGTGATCGGGTCGACCACGTCGCAGATCAGGAAGAGCGTCTTGTGCGAGAGAACCGGGTCGATCGTCGCCGAGTCCGGGTCCGGCATGAGCAGCATGTCGCTCTCGTCGATCGACTGGAAGCCGCGGATGCTGGAACCGTCAAATCCCAGGCCGTCGCTGAAGCTGTCGACGTCGAGCTCGCCCAACGGGAGGCTGAAGTGCTGCCACGTGCCGGGAAGGTCGACAAACCGGACGTCGACAACCTCGACCCCCTCCGCTTTCGCCCGATCGAGAACCTCTTTCGGGCTCGTCTTGCTGCCGGACTTTGTCTCTACTGCCATCAACAACACCCTCCCAGGAAACATATGGATTTGACGGGCTTCCGCGAAAAACGCCTGGCCACTGAACGCAGCGGACAGGCGCTAGGCGGCGGCACGGCGTGCCACCGCTTGCCAGGCGCCGCCAGACCCGAACCAGCGGCCGTTCGGGTTCTGCCGGCTATGCCTCTTCCGGGCCGCGCCGCTTCACGACGAGCAGCAGGAGGGCCCAGTACGCTGCGATTCCTACGACGTATAGAGCTGTCATGGGTCAATCTTCTCCAATGCCGGATGGCCGAAGTACATGCGGAAGACACGAAATTGAGGCGGCGGCTCTCGTGTGGTTGACACGGGACCTCGCCGCCTCGCGAGCTCACGACGGGGCAGGCACGCCAGCGGCCGGCGGGTCGTAGTGGGTGAGCGGAACGGATGGCGGCTCGACCCCAAGCCTGGGTATGCCCAGGTCGAGGGAAACGTCGCCATGGACCATCTCGTCGCCAACTTCCAGGTGCCGATCGGGCATGCGGAGCGGAACGAGAAGGCTAACCAGCTTGATGACGAGGAAGGTGGCCACGCCGTCGTAAACGAGAACGATGCCAAGCGCAAGAGCCTGGACGAACAATTGGTGCGGGTTGCCGTAGAACAGCCCGGTGACGGCGAACGCGGGGGTGTTGCCGCTGCCGAGGTACTCGATCATGTTCGGGTCGGCGATCAGCCCCACCATCAGGCCGCCGATCGCTCCGGGGAACAGGTGCGTGTGCATCACGCCGAGGGTGTCGTCGATCTTCTTGAAGAAGTTGACGCGCGGCAGGTACTGCATCGTGAACCACGGGATCACCGAGGCGACGGCTCCGATCAGGATGGCGCCGAAGCCGTTGACCCAGCCGGCGCCGGGCGTGATCGCGACCAGGCCGGCGATCATGCCGTTGATCATCCCAGCGACGTTGCTCTTGCCGGTAAAGAAGACATCCAGCAGCATCCACACGATGAGTGCGGTGGCGGTGGCGAGGTTGGTGTTGAGGACGGCCGCCGCGGCGTCAGCGTTCGCGGTGTAGGGGTCGCCTCCGTTGAATCCGTTCCAGCCGAGCCACAGCAGGCCGCCGCCCGCGATGGCCATGAGCAGGTTGCTCGGATTGTTCTCCTGACGGTCTTTGAGCAGTCGCGGCCCGACCACGGCCGCGGCGACGACGCCCGAGATGCCGGCTGATACGTGGATGACGTAGCCACCGCTGTAGTCGACGGCGCCCTGCTGTGCCAGCCATCCGCCGCCCCAGATCAGGAAGGCGCCGACCGGGTAGACGAGTGTCATCCAGAGTGGAACGAACAACATCCACGCCTTGAAGTTCATGCGTCCGAGCAGCGCGCCCGCCAGGATGATCACGGTGATCGCGCCGAAGACGAACTGGAAGTAGACCATCGCAGACTGGGGAAACCGGATCGGTGGAAGACCGCCGGTGCTCGTGAACAGAGGGATTGTCGCCTGGGTGATCTCGGACGAGGCGAAGGTCACGGGCCACGGAATCCCGATGATGTCCTGCCCGAACAGGTGGGCGGAGTTGCCGAAGCCCATGTTGTAGCTCCACAACGTCCACACGAGGAGCGTCATGGCGAACGCGTAGAACACCATGATCGCCGAGTTGAGCGACCATTTCCGCTTCATCAACCCGGCGTAGAGAATCGCCAGGCCCGGGACGCTCATCAGGCCGACCAGCGTCGCGGAGGTCAGCTGCCAGGCCGTGTCGCCTGGATTCAGCCAATCTGGGCCGGGCACGAGTCCGTCAAGAAACATAAGTTGTAATCCCCCTTTGGAGTGAAAGGTCCGCGGCGCGCTTTTCGAGGGGCCCCCACGAAATCTCGGCGAAGCCTCCGATTTCGTGGGGATTAGCGGGCCCGATCGCGCGCCAGCTAGGAGCAATGCTCACAGAGGGTCAGCACACGGAACATGGTGTGGATGCGCCAAACAGATGGCCGGGTTCTCTGTACCTATCCACCACACAACGGCTGCACCACACACAAACGACACAAAAAAAGGCGGCTGGGCATTTCACCCAGCCGCTCTGTAACCCCGCGGTTCTCTAGTTCTTGGCTGTCGCTACGTCCGCGCTCTTCTCGATCCAGGCCCGGATCGGGGCGGCGCCGCCCGGATAACCGACCAGGCGGTCGACCAGCTTGCCGTCACGGAAGAGGCCTAGCGTCGGTATGCCCTGCACGCCATAGCGCATGGCGATGTCCTGGTTGCTGTCGACGTCGAGCTTGCCGATCTTGACCTTGCCGGCGAACTCGTCCGCGAGCTGCTCCACGGCAGGGGTCATCATCCGGCACGGAGGACACCAGTCGGCGTAGAAGTCCACGACCACCGGCTCGCCCGACTGGAGCACGTCGGCCTCGAAAGTGGGGCCGTCGAAATGCTGAAGGTTGTTCATGCCTATTACAAAGGGTGGCGCGTCGATTCCTATTCCGCCGCGCCGGCCGCCGGCGCTTGTCCCCGGCCTGTAGGGAGTGGGGGGCATAATCGGGCCATGTCCCTCGCCGAAGCCCAGCGTGCCGCGCCGCCTGTGTGGGAGCAGGCCATGCGGCAGTTCGGGGCGAGGCTTTTCGAAGCCGCGCCGGGTCTGGTCACCTGGATCCTGCTCCTGGCGCCGGCCTGGATCCCGATCATCTTCCACTCCTCGGGCGCGCTTTTCGTCGCCTCGGTGGTGCTGGTCTTCGACGCCTACTGGGTCATCCGGGCCGTGTCTGTGGTGACCGGCATCTACAGCACCATGCTCAAGATGCGCCGCGACATGAGGAAGGACTGGCTCGCGCTCTGCCGCGAGGAAGGCGCGCAGGGACGCGTCGATCCGCTGCAGTTCCTGCACCTGGCGGTGATCCCGACCTACACCGAGCCCTACCACGTGCTCGAGCGCACGGTCCAGGCGATCGTCGACGCCAACTATCCCGGCGAGCTGAAGCTCATCGGCATCATCACGCGCGAGACCGACAAGCCCGGGTGGGAGAACGTCGCCCTCTTGAAGGAGAAGTTCGGCGGCAGGGTGCGCGGCTTCTATCACATCAAGGATCCGCTCGAGCCGGGCATCGTGGTCGGCAAGTCCGCGGCCATGAACTGGGGCGGCCGCTGGATGGTTCGGGTCCTGACCGAGGAGGGCTACGACCTAACCAAGGTTCTGATCACGGACCTGGACTCGGACTACCGCGTGCACCCAGAGTACTTCGGCTGGATCAGCTGGCACCACGCGCGCGAGCCGCTGCGCGACTTCCTGATCTGGCAGCCCGTGCCGCTCTTCCACAACAACATCTGGCAGGTGCCGATGGCGGTGCGCATCATGTCGGCCAGCACGTCGCAGTGGCAGATGTACCTGCACTCCCGGCCGCACCGGCTGGTCGCGTTCAGCAGCTACACGTGCAGCCTCGACTTCGTTCATAAGGTCGGGTACTGGGACAAGGACGTCATCCCGGAGGATTCGCGCTTCTACTGGAAAGCGTTCTTCACGTTCGGCAAGCGATTCTCGGTGAAATCGGTCTGGCTGCCGATCTATGGCGACTCACCACAGGCGCGGGACTATGCGGCGACCCACGTGAGCCAGTACAACCAGATCAAGCGATGGGCCTGGGGCATCACGGACGTCCCCTACGTGCTCGCGCGCTTCTTCAAGCACCCCGAGATCCCGCTCTGGCTTCGGTTCACGCGATTCATGAACCTGTTCCTCAACCACCTGAACTGGATCTTCCTGCCGGTACTGCTGCTCTTCGGTTTCTCGGTTCCGATCTGGATCAGCACCGACTTCTCGCTGACCGACCTCGGTCAGACCCTGTGGGGCATCTCGAGTGTCCTGCTCGGCGTCACGCTCTCGACGGTGCTCTTCTTCCTTTACTTCGAGATCCGCATCCTGCCGCCGAAACCCGCCAACTGGCCGCTGTGGAAGAAGGGCGCGATCTACTTCCAGTACTTCCTCTACCCGATCGTCGGGATTGTGCTGAGCGTGCTTCCTGCGCTCGAGGCTCACACGCGACTACTGTTGGGTCGCTATCTCGAGTATCGCGTGACTGAGAAGGTTTGATCGCCTGAATGGATGACGCGGGAGCGATCGCCGAAGCTTTCGGAAAGCTGTTTCGGGAGGTGCACGAGACCTTGCGCAACCAGGTACGCGGCCTCGACCACGGCACGCTCAACTGGCGGCCGCTCCCGAAAGCCAACTCGATCGCGGTGCTCGTGACCCACACGCTCGGGTCGCAGCGCGAGATGATCCGCGCGGTCCGCTCGATTCCAGGCGAGCGCGACCGCGACTCCGAGTTCAGGGCCGAAGCCGATGCAGCCCGACTCCTGGAGATGATCGACGAGTCGGACCGCGATCTGTCCGAGATGATCGCCGCCGTGACGCCCGCCGACCTGACCGAGATGCGACCTCGCGGTGACCGGCCGCCCAGGCCCGGGATCGAGTGGCTGATCTCGAACTACGGCCACTCGCGCGAGCACATCGCGCAGATCGACCTGACGAAACAGCTATACGACTCTCGGACCTAAGCCTGGATAAGACCCTCGGACCTAGGCCCCGCAGACCGGGCTGTTGACGAACCATGGGAGGCAGAACTGCGGTCCGGCCAGGGCCCACAGCTCGAGCAAGCCGATTATCACCAGCGCCACCACGAACACGGTGCCGGTGATGATGTTCCGGCCTGGCACCGGCCAGCGCTTCCACCCGAGCCGGCGAGCCATGCGCGGACCGAAGATCGCGTCGAGGAACGGAAATATGATCAGCAAGATGATCGCCACGGTCCCGATGCCGATCGAGAAGATGAACTCATTGCCCAGCTTCAAGAACTGGAAAAGGAAAAGGAAATACCAGTCGGGGCGAGGGATGGTGACCGCCCGAGGATCCGCCGAGGCTTCGAGCTGCAGATTCTTCTGGACGAAAGCGGAAAGCAGCCCAACCGCGATCAGCATCACGACGGCGATGATCGGATACGGCCAGAAGTGGTCCGGGAAAAAGGGATGGGTCTCGTCGTCGGGCATGTCGTCCGCGAGGTGATGCCCGGCGTCGCCCATGAGAATGGGGAAGAGGGCGAGCCCCACCACGACCGGGTAGAGGATGTGGTCGGGTCCGATCGGGAGTCGCTTCCACTCGGGCTCGAGCGTGTGCCCGACGTGGCCGTCGAGCTCGATGATCTCGACCTCTTTCGGGGCTGCGGCCGCCGCTCCCGGTCCTTCCTTGGTCACGTCTTCCTCGCTCACATCGGCTCCGAGATGCCGTGGGCCCGGATGAAGCGGAAATGCACGTACATCAGCAGCACGATGATCGCCGGCAGGACGAAGACGTGGAGGGTGAAGAAGCGCTGCAGAGTCGGTGGACCCACCGCCGGACCACCCTGCAGCAGTTCCTTGATCAGGTTCGCGATCGCGGGTATCGGTACTCCGGCGGTGATCTTGATCGTCACCTCAGTCGCAAAGTACGCCTTGGTGTCCCAGGGCAGCAGGTAGCCGGTGAGGGCGAGGGCGAGGATCATGAACAGCATCAACACCCCGACGATCCAGTTCAGCTCTCGCGGCGCCCGGTACGACCCGGTCCAGTAGACGCGCGCCATGTGGAGAAGAACCATGATGATCAGGATGTTCGCGCTCCAGAAATGCACTCCGCGGATCAGCCAGCCGAGATACACGCTGTTCTGGATGAAGTTCACGCTGGTGTAGGCGGGCGCCGCACCACCGACGTTCGAGGCGTCGGGCACGTAGTACAGCGCCAGCAGGATCCCCGTCAGGAGCTGGAACACGATGAGGATGAAGACCATCCCCCCGAAGCAGTAGTAGAAAGCGTTGGCGAAGTTGGGCACGCGCTGGTATAGAGCCTCGTCGACGGCCTTGGTGAACGGATAGCGTTCGTCGAGCCAATCCACCACCGCCACCTGGATGTCGCGCGGGTGCGGAATCGCCATCTCTAAAACCCGAGGACGATGCCGTCGACCTGGATCTGATTCGGTCTGTCGCCTTGCTTCCAGGTCAGGTGGGACAGGGGGTAAGCGGCCGGCCCGCGCAGCACCGAGCCGTCCAGGTGGAACCGAGAGCCGTGGCATGGGCAGTCGAAGCTCGTCTCCGGATGATCGGACGAGGCGGGCACGAAGCTGATCGAGCATCCGAGGTGGGAGCAGTTCTGGGCGAAGACCTGCACATTGCTGCCGGTCTTGACCACGAACGCCCCGAACGCAAGGTCACCTGGAGAGTTGTCGCCGCCTCCATCGGCCATGACGAAGGCGGAGTTCGGACTGGTCGGGGCCAGGAACTTGGTTGCCGTGCCGTCCTGCAGCTGGTCGAGCGGCGTGTCCAGGGAAACCAGGATCGGTTGCTTCTTCTGCCCTTTCGGCGGCGCGGGCCAGAGGAAGACGAGAATCGGGGCAAGCCCGGTTATCACGGTCGCGGTCATCAGGCTTGCCAGCCACCAGCCGAGAAACGTTCGGCGCGTGACCCGTTTCGGCGCGGCAGCGTCTGCCATCCGGCTCAAATCTTAACGATCCAGGTAGGACGGCAGGCCCACCGCCTGGCGGACCTCGACCAGCGTCTTCCGCGCCACGTCGCGCGCCTTCTCGCTTCCCTCCTCGAGGATGCGCGTGACGCGCTCCGGCGTCAGCTCCGCGCGGACCTCTCGGAACGGGCGGAATGTCTCGATGATCCGCTCCGCCAGGAGCTTCTTCTTGTCGAAGCAGCCGATCTGCGCCTTCCGGCACAGCTCCCAGTAGTGCTCCCAGTCGTCGAAGAAGAGCTTGTAGAAGGCGCACACGTTGCACGTCCGCGGGTGGCCCGGGTCTGTCCTGCGCGGGCGCTTCACGTCGGTGACCATGCTCAGCACCTGCTTGCGGATCACCTCCGGGTCGTCGGTCACGCCCACGATGTTGCCGACCGTCTTCGACATCCGCTGCTTGCCGTCGGTGCCCTTGACCAGAGGCGTCTCGGTCAGGAGAGCGCGCGGCTCGGGGAACACGGGCGCGTAGGTGCGGTTGAACTTGCGGACGACCTCGCGAACCAGCTCGATATGCGCGACCTGGTCCTTGCCGACGGGGACGCCAACGCCCTTGACGAGCAGAATGTCGGCTCCCTGAAGAATTGGATACGAGAGCAGGCCCAGGTTGACGTTGTCGGGATGCTGCTTCGCTTTCTCCTTGAACGCCGGCGTCCGCATGACCCAGCTCAAGGGGGTGACCATGGAGAGCAACAGGGTCAGCTCGGCGACCTCAGGGACCTTGGACTGGAGATACAGCACGCTGCGCTCGGAATCGATCCCGACCGCGAGCAGGTCGGCCGTCAGATCGAAGACCTTGTCCTCCGCCTTGTGGCCGTCGGGCTCGGTGGTCAGGGCGTGATAGTCGGCGACGAAGAAGAAGCACTCGTACGTCTTCTGCAGCTCGACCCAGTTCTTGGCCGCCCCGAGATAGTTGCCCAGGTGGAAGCGCCCGGTCGGACGCATGCCGCTGAGAACTCGAATCCGCTCTGTCATAGCTGCCCGAGGAGTCTAGCTAGGCCAGGATTTAGGATTCAGTCAGTTGCCTGATCTCGTTCTAGAACCTGAACCGCCGGCCGACAGCCTCGGGCTCGGCTCGCGGGCCCTGCGCAACACGATCGTCGTGCTCACCGCCAAGGTCATCGCGCGCCTGATCGCGCTCGTGACCGTCCTGTACATGATCCGCAAGCTGGGCCAGGAGGGCTACGGGACCTTTGCCCTCCTCGTCAACCTGACGGCCATCGTCAGCGTCGTGCTGGACCTCGGGTTCAACGTGCTGTTCGTCCGCGAGGGGGCCCGCCATCACGACGAAATTCAACGCTACCTCCGCAACGTCATGTCCGTACGCCTCTTCATGTCGCTCATCAGCCTCGTGCTGCTCGCCGTCGTCGTGTTCGCGTTCGGGCAGGGCGCCCTTCTCGCCCCTGGCTTCGTGTTGATGGTCCTGACCTCGTACTCGACGCTGCTCCGCAACGGGCTGTACGCGGTCCAACAGCTCGGCTACGAGGCGATCGCAGTCGTGCTCGAGAGCGCCGTCCTTCTGATCCTGATCCTCTACGGCGGAATGACCAACCAGGGCGTCGTCTACTACGTCTGGGCGTATGCCGCCCAGTACGGGTTCAGCTGCATCTACTTCTCGGTCGTTCTGGCGGCGAAGCGAATCGCCCTCATCGGCTGGCAGCTCGACGTGCCGCTGATGCGCGAGTGGTTCTGGAAGGGCCTGCCGTTCGCGCTGACCTTCGTGCTGACGATCCTCTACTTCCGGATCGACCAGCCTTTGATCGTCGCGTTCAAGGGCCTGGGGCAGGCCGGCCTCTACGCCGCGGCCTACAAACCCATCGAATCTCTGCTGTTCGTCCCGATCACCTTCCTCTCGATCGTCTTCCCCGTGCTCTCGGTCTATTACCGCGAGCGCCGGTCCGACCTGCTGTACGCGGTGAATCGCTTCTACAAAGGGCTGCTCTTGATGGGGTGGCCGGTGAGCGTCGGCATCTTCGTCCTGGCGCATCCGCTCACGCCGCTGCTTCTCGGGCATGCTTTCCTGGCCTCCGAACCTGCGATGAGGATCCTTGCCCTCGCGCTCGGGATCGCGTTCGTGAACAACGCGTTCATCGGCGCCCTCAATGCGTCCGATCGTCAGCTGTCCTTTACCTGGGCGGCGGGTTGGAGCGTTGTCGCGAACCTGGTGCTCAACCTGATCCTGATCCCGCTCTTCGGATATCAAGGCGCGAGCTGGGCCACGGTGATGACAGAGCTTGTGCTCGGAATCGTCGGGTGGATCCTGACCGCGCGCTACGTCGGGCACGTGCCGGTTCTGCGGCTGAGCTGGCGCATCTTGCTCGCGGGGCTGATCATGGGCGTCGCCATCTACCCGCTGAGCACGCTCGATGGCTTCAAGGTCGCCATCCCGATCGTGGCGGGAGGAGTCGTGTACGTCTCATTCGTGCTGCTCCTGCGAGCCCTCAGCGGCGAGGAGATCGCCTGGGCGCGGCGTGCCCTGGCGCTGGCGCGATGACCACAAAACCTGTTTTCTTGAAGCCCCGCGGCGCGGCGGAGCCCGTGCCCTGGGAGGAGATCGCGGTCGACGCCCCGGAGGTCGGCCCGCAGACTCCGTTGGACCAGGCTCAGTTCGTCGCCCTCGACGTCGAGACGACAGGCAATGCGCCTTTCCTGGTCCTCGAAATCGGGGCGGAGCGGTTCGAGCTCGCCCGCACGCTTTCCTTTTTCGACACGCTCGTCGACTGCCGCGCCCCCATCAACCCCTACGCGCGCCGGCGCCACCACATCGACCGCTCGATGCTCATCGGCGCGCCCGAGTTCAAGGACGCGCGCCGCGCGTTCCTTCGCTTCGCGCACGGCGCCGTCCTGGTCGAGCACAGCCACGATGCCTTCGACACCTGGCTGGTCGGCCGCGGTTTGGAGAGCCCGCTCCAGCACCCGATCATCGACACGACCGCCCTCGCGCGTCTCGTGCTGACCCTGCCCAAGGGTCAGACGCCGGGACTCGCGCGCCTGGTCGAGGAGCTGGGCCTCGACGTCACACCGGCTCACGCCGCGCTCGACGACGCGCGTGCCACCGCCATGGTGTTTCGCGCGCTCATCGCCAAGGTGCGACAGGACCTCGGCTGGACCACCGTGGGCGACGTGCTCGCGGCTCTGCCCCGTCCGGTCGTCGACCGGACGGTCAGTCGAAGAGCGTCAGCTGCAGGTCGGGCTCGGGGTGCTCCAACCCAGACAGGCCAACCCCGATCAGGCGCACCGGCCGCGACTCCACGTGCGACTTCTCCAGCGCCGACCGGGCGGCGCGGAAGATCGTCTCGACGTCGTCGGTCGGGCTCGTCCGGCTCACCTGGCGGCTCACCAGCCTGAAGTCCGGGAGCTTCAGCTTCACGTAGACGGTGCGCGCTCGGACGCCGTCGGTCTTGAGCCGGTCGGTGACGCGGTCGGTCAGGTCGCGGAGAGCGTGCTCGAGCTGCGTGCGGTCGCTCACGTCGGTCTCGAAGGTCGTCTCGGCCGAGATCGTCTTGGCCGGCCGGCTGCCGTCGACGGGCGAGCGGTCCCGACCCTGGGCCAGGCGCTGCAGGACCCCGCCGTTCGTGCCCAGCGCCTGGACCAGCCGCTGCGTCTCGTAGGCGGCCAGGGCGCCGACGGTGCGCAGCCCCATCGCATGCAGGCGCTCCTCGGTCTTCGGTCCGAGTCCGGGGATGACGCCGACCGGAAGTGGGGCCAGGAAGTCCGCCTCGGTGCCGGGCGGGACCAGGACCAGGCCGTCCGGCTTGCGCGTCCCGCTCGCGACCCTGGCGACGAGCTTGGAGGTGGCGGCGCCGACCGACGCCGTCAGCCCGACCTCGGTGTGGATCTGGAACTTGATCCGGCGCGCCACCTCGTCGGCCGTCGAGGTGCCGTGGCGGGTTCGCGCCGTGACGTCGAGGTACGCCTCGTCCAGGGCGATCCCCTCCACGAGCTCGGGCGACGTGAAGCGGCGGAAGATCTGGTGCACCTGACGGCTCGCCTCTCGGTAGCGAGCCCCGTCCGGCGCGACGACAGTGAGCTGCGGGCACAGCTGCATCGCCTGGTGCAGGGGCATCGCCGATCGCACGCCGTAGGCACGCGCCTCATAGGAGGCGCCCATGACCACCGCCCGCCTCGACCGGCCGGCCACCGCCACCGGAACCCCGCGCAGCTTCGTGTCGTCGCGCTGGTGGACGGACGTGTAGAACGCGTCGAGGTCGACGTGGAGGATCGTCCGCGGCCAGTTTTCCGGTCTCGCCATGTAGGTGCGGCGCCAGTCTGCCACAAGACCTTGTGCCTGGCCGCCGCTTGGTGCCCTTCGTCTAGCTCCCAGTGCCGTGACGACGTTGTCGAAGACGTTCTCGATCTGGCTGCCTGAACGATAATCGCGGGCGATGAAGGGTGTCATTCTGGCCGGCGGAACCGGCAGCCGGCTGCATCCGCTGACGCGCATCACCAACAAGCACCTGCTGCCGATCTACGACCGCCCGATGATCAGCTACGCGATCGAGGCCCTTGTCGGGTCCGACGTCCGCGAGATCATGCTCGTCACCGGGGGCACCCACGCCGGCGAGTTTCTCCGCCTGCTCGGCAACGGCAACGAGTTCGGCATCGACCGCCTCTTCTACGCCTACCAGGACAAGGCGGGCGGGATCGCGGAGGCGCTCGGGCTGGCGGAGAAGTTCGTCGCCGGCGACCGGTGCGTCGTCCTCCTGGCGGACAACGTTTTCGAGCGCTCGCTGCGGCCCTGCGTCGAAGCCTTTCGCCAACAGGCGGCCGGCGCGCGCGTCGTCCTCTCGAAAGAGGGCAACGCGGAGCACCTGCGCAACCTCGGCGTCGCCCAGTTCGACGGTGAGCGCCGCATCGCGCACATCGTCGAGAAGCCCGAGAAGCCGCCCAGCGAGTACGCCGTGACGGGTGTCTACTTCTATGACGACCAGGTGTGGAAGGTTCTCCCTGAGCTGAAGCCGTCAGGACGCGGCGAGCTCGAGATCACGGACGTGAACAACTGGTACCTCGACCAGGGTCAGATGGAGTACGACGTGCTCGACGGGTTCTGGGGCGACGCCGGCGAATCCATCCCCGCGTACTACGCGGTCAACGACTTCATGCGGGCGCACCGGGCGGACAAGCAGTGACCATTGAGGGCGTCGTCATCAAGGAGCTCGTGACACACGCCGACGAGCGCGGCTTCTTCCGCGAGGTCGTGCGCGAGACCGATGAGCTCTTCGAGCGGTTCGGGCAGTGGAGCCACTCGCTCATGTATCCGGGCGTGGCGAAGGCGTGGCACATCCACCAGCGGCAGACGGACTGGTGGTACGTCATCGGCGCGATCAAGGTCGCTCTGTACGACACGCGCGAAGGCTCGCCGACCAAGGGCCAGCTCATGGAATTCCTGATGGGCGACGGAAGGCCGGCATGCCTGAAGATCCCGCCCGGTGTCGCGCACGGGTGCCGTGCGCTTGAGCTGAGCCACGTCCTCTACATCACGTCCAGCGTCTACGCGCCCGACGACGAAGGGCGCATACCTCACGACGACCCGACCATCGGTTACGACTGGACGGCGGGCCCGACCATCAAGTGACACGCCGGTTCCGCCATCTCCTGGTTGCCGGAGCGGCGGGCTTCATCGGCTCGAACTTCGTGAGACTGGTCCGCGCGACGCGGCCCGGGGTGCAGGTCACTGTGCTCGACAAGCTGACGTACGCGGGGAATCGGGCGAACCTCGCCGAGTTCGAAGGCGCCCCGGGATACCGGTTCGTCCAGGGCGACATCTGCGACGCCGGCCTCGTCGACACGCTGGCGGCCGACGCCGACGCGATCGTGAACTTCGCCGCCGAGACCCACGTCGACCGCTCGTTGATGGATCCATTCGCATTCATCGAGACCGACGTTCGCGGCACAGCGGTGCTGTGCGAGGCGGCGCGCAAGCACGAGCACGAGGTGTTTCTGCTCGTGAGCACCGATGAGGTTTACGGCGACGTGCCCAGCGGCCGTTCGTCGGAGGACGATCCGCTGCGCCCGCGCAGCCCTTACTCCGCGAGCAAGGCCGGCGGGGAGCACCTCGCGCGGGCCTACGCCGAGAGCTTTGGCTTGCCCCTGCTCGTGACGCGCGGCTCGAACAACTACGGCCCGTACCAGTACCCCGAGAAGCTGATCCCCGTCCTCATCACCAACGCGATCGACGATATGCGGCTGCCTCTGTACAAGGACGGGTCCGCGGTGCGTGATTACGTCTTCGTGGAGGACCACTGCCGCGCCATCGACCTGGTCCTGCACGAGGCCCGCGCCGGGGGCGTCTATAACGTGGGGACGGGAGCGGAGACGACGGGCCGGCAGGTCGCGGAGGCGGTGCTCGAAATCATGGGCAAGCCGCGGACCCTCATCGAGTTCGTAGCCGACCGTCCCGGTCATGACTACCGCTACGCGCTGGACATCTCACGCATCACCACCCTGGGCTGGGAGCCGCAGGTCACCTTTGCCGAAGGTCTCGAGCGAACGGTGCGCTGGTACTTGGACCATCCCGAGTGGTGGCGGCCGCTGAAATCGGGAGAGTACTGGGAGTACTACAGGCGCAACTACCGGCCTCTGGTCAGCTAGGCGGCCGGCCGCCCTGTTGTGGCACCGGTCGCCAGGCGCGGCCGTCCCACCAGTAGTAGCCGTCGCTCGAGCGCTGCGCGCTGGGCGGAGCCTCCCGCGATGCGTCTCGCCAGCTGCCGCCGT
>WNFB01000856.1_pt1 | contig 25507 bp, 26 predicted proteins | sample 5400501 | NCBI WGS metagenome assembly WNFB01 (sample SAMN13153341, study PRJNA577476) | soil metagenome | isolation source: 200 cm saprolite under Douglas fir tree site 2 hole 1 | place: USA:California | collected 2015-04-18 | reverse complement strand
AGACCTTCTCCACCGCGGCTGACAACCAGACCTCGGTTGAAGTCCACGTACTGCAGGGTGAGAGGCCGCTGGCGCGCGACAATCGGACGCTCGGCAAGTTCCACCTGACCGGCATCCCACCGGCTCCACGTGGCATGCCCCAGATCGAGGTAACGTTCGACATCGACGCTAACGGCATCCTCAACGTGACCGCGAAAGACATGGCCACGCAGAAGGACCAGAAGATCACCATCACGTCTACTTCGGGTCTGAGCAAGGAGGAAGTCGAACGCATGGCGAAGGAAGCCGAGGCGCACTCGGCTGAGGACAAGGCCAAGCGCGAGGAGATCGAAGCGCGCAACCAGCTCGATTCTCTGGTCTACAGCGTGGAGAAGATGCTGCGCGAGCAAGGCGACAAGATCTCCGGCTCCGAGCGCGGCGACGTCGAGAATGCGATTGCCGACGCCAAGAAGGCACTTGAGTCGAACGACAAAGCGGCGATGGATAAAGCTCGCGAGACTCTGACGCAAGCCTCGCACAAGCTGGCCGAGCAGATGTACAAAGCCGCGCAGGCACAGGCTGCGCCGGGGACCGCCACAGGCGCCGGTCCGAGTACCGGTGCTGGTCCAACGCCAGGGGGCAATGGCGAAGCGAAGCAGAAAGACGAGGGCGTTATCGACGCCGAGTACGTGGACGTCGAAGACAAGAAGTGACCGCGTTTGGCGGGTCGTCTGAGACCCGCCGGGGTCATCCTGAGCGGCCATGTGGCCGCGAAGGATCTCGCGCGTGGCGCGGGCGCCTTCCCCCGCGAATGTCTCGGCCACGGATCGGCACGGATAAACACGGATCAATCCGTGACATTCCGTGCGGATCCGTGGCTTGCTTTTTTGATTTTGAGAACCAAGGGAGAACCAAATTGCAATTCGAAGTAAACGGTCAAACTTATTTTCTAACTTTTGTTGAGGACGAAAGATGCTGGTGCGTATTCGCGCCCACGGCATCGGGAGTGCGCCGCATCCCCGTTTACGTGGACGCACCCGCGTACGAGCGGGTCACCCTTCCAGGGGAATTGGGTAGGCAATAATCAATCCATGCTTTGGGAGGCGCAATGAAACGCATTAACCACCCGCGAGCAACTGGCGGGAAAGCATTAGCGGAATACGGATACAAATGGGCGAGAATCAGCGCCCGGCTAAGCGTCAAACACGTAGCCGTGCAGGCGCTGACTGCGATGTACGGCAAAAGGGCAGCCCGAGCCGCAATCCAGGAAGCCCGACGTGTGTCTGGAAGGACGAGATAGCGCAACTTTGAGGGGTGGGGCAACGCTCGATCGATTGTGCGAGTTTAGTTGCCCGCAGGCGACTCACATTCCGTTGGCAAGCGAACGGAACGTGTCGCTCAGGATCACAGTGATTTGGTTTTGAATAATGGCAACTCAAACCAAAGACTATTACGCTATCCTTGGCGTCAAGAAGAACGCCTCGGCGGAGGAGATCCGGAAGGCTTTCCGCAAGCTTGCCCGCAAGTATCATCCGGACGTGAACCCCGGCGACAAGGTAGCGGAAGAAAAGTTCAAAGCCCTCTCCGAGGCGAACGATGTCCTCAGCGACCCCAAGAAGCGGAAAATCTACGACCAGCTCGGATTTTATTCCGATAACATCGATCCCGCTGCAGCCGAAGCCTATGCCCGGGGTGGTCCTACTGGCGCTGGTGGATTCGGTGGTTTCCCGGGCGCTCAGTCCGGCGGGGGTTCCGGAGGCCAGGGTGTCCACTTCGATTTCGGCGGCTTCGATTTCTCCGATCTGTTCGAAGGTGGCCGGGGGAAGAAGGCTGCGGGCGGCTTCGGCGACATCTTTTCGAGCATGTTCAGCGGCCGTGGCGCCGCAGCCGAAGAAGGTCCCGAGCTCGGAAATGATCTCGAGTACCAGGTCAATGTTCCCTTCTGGACCGCCATCCGCGGCGGTGTCATGCGCCTAAATATCACTCGCCGCGATGCCTGCGCCAACTGCTCCGGCCATGGATACGTGGAAGCTGGGGGCGTCTGCCCGCAATGCAAGGGCAAGGGGACAATCGAGCAGACCGGCGGACGCATGAAGTTCAACATAAGCTGTCCGCGCTGCCATGGGACGGGCAAGAACATCTCGACCTGCTCAGTCTGCCATGGCGAAGGCAGCATCGAGCGCACCGAACCGCTGGAAGTGCGCATCAAGGCCGGTACCCGCAACGGGCAGCGCATCCGCATTCCGGGAAAAGGCAATGCTGGGCTACGTGGCGGTCCGGCCGGTGACCTGTACGTCATTATCCGGACAGGCGATCACCCCATCTTCCGCCGCGAGGGCGATGACATTCACCTGATAGTCCCCGTTACTGCAACCGAGGCAGCGCTCGGGGCCAAGATTGAGGTTCCGACCATCGACGGGCGGGCGCTGCTAAAGATTCCTCCGGGTACTCAGTCCGGCCAGAAGCTACGCCTGCGCGAAAAGGGCGTGCCCTCAGCCACCAAGGACGGCGCACGCGGTGACGAGATCGTCGAGATCAAAGTCACGGTTCCCATGCCGCGCGATGAAAAGACCAAAGAGCTTCTGCGCGAGTTAGCGAAACTAAACCCCGAAGACCCCAGAGCGGAATTATGGAAGAACGTCTAAGTACTCCGCAGAACACCACCAACTTGAAGAGCAAAGCATTTTGGCTGGATCTCGTCGCGGAGACAGCTGAACCTCTCTAGTCCCGAAAAGGCATCGTGAAGAATTTTTGATCACAGAGGGCACCGAGGATCACGGAGGAAAATCAACGTACTGTGATATAGCCATTACAAATGGCCGCTGCACCTCACCAAGTCAGTCCTCCTGTAAATCAGATCACGCGCAGATTGTGACAGCTGCGATGAAAGTGCACTCGGTGCTCGGGCCGGGGCTGCTCGAGAGCGCTTATCAAGCTTGCCTGCTCTATGAGCTTCGGAAGCAAGGATTACGTGTCGCCAGCCAAGTCGGGCTGCCGGTTATTTACGAAGGGGAGAAGATTGACCTTGGGTACCGGATCGATCTCATGGTCGAGAGCATGGTAATTGTCGAGATCAAGTGCGCTGAAGCCATCCATCCAGTTCATCAAGCCCAATTGCTTTCGTACATGCGGCTGAGCGGCAGAAGTGTCGGCTTGCTAATCAATTTCCACGTTGCTCATCTCCGTGACGGAATCAAGCGAATGGTAGATGGTGACGAGTGGAGCAAGTAGTTCCTCTGTCTCCCTCTTCCCTCTGTGTCCCTCTTCCCTCTGTGTCCCTCTGTGCCCTCTGTGGTCGAAGCCTTCTTTACAAAAATTCACGAAATTCTTCTTGCATCTGTGGAAATTTTCCGTAATCTCAACACTGCGAACTAACTCCAGCGGAATTTCCGGAATCTAATCAACCGGCAGCCCCGAAACGCCCAGCCCGAGCGGAGTAGCTGAGAGTGAGTCGCCCGGAGGAGGTAGCCATCGAAATTGGAAAGAGCTAGCGCCCCCACCCAGCCTCAGCACCAATCTTTCACGGTCCCCACCAACAAAAAGTTCGTCCGCCTAACGCTTTGGCCGCTGGTCGCCGCAACATTCTTCATGGTCTCCGGCGGCACCTATGGCACGGAGGACATTGTCCACGGCGCAGGTTACGGACGCGCCATCCTTATTCTTCTGCTGACCCCGCTGCTTTGGAGCCTGCCCACAGCGTTCATGATTGGCGAACTATCGAGCGCCCTGCCCTTCGAGGGCGGCTACTACGCCTGGGTGCGGCGAGCCATGGGCAATTTCTGGGGTTTCCAGGAAGCCTGGCTCTCCTTGGTGGCTTCGATCTTCGATATGGCGATCTATCCCACTTTGTTTGTGGCCTATCTTACGCGGATGTTCCCCTGGTTCGCCGAGGGACATCGTGGGGTGATGGTCGGCTTGGCGGTGGTGGTGGTTTGTGTCGTGCTGAATGTTGCCGGTGTGCGTGTGGTCTCGACTACTTCGCTGGCACTTTTCTTTGCCCTGTCAGCCCCCTTCGCGTTGATCGTGGCTTTGGCGCCGTTCAAGTTCGGAGCGTTGGCCAATGCGGTCACCACACCGACAAGCTCTACCGTCGACATCATTGGCGGCCTGCTCATTGCCATGTGGAACTATATGGGGTGGGACAACGCCTCCACGATTGCCACCGAGGTCGAGCGGCCCCAACGCACTTACCCTCGGGCTATGCTTGCGGCGGTTGCGATCGTCTCGATGAGCTACGTTCTGCCCGTCGCGGCGATGTGGCTGACCGGCTTGCGGGCCAGCGCGTGGGAGACGGGTTCCTGGGCGGAGATTGCCAGTCTGGTTGGCGGTCCGCTGCTCCGCGCCGCGCTGGTGCTCGGCGGCATGATGAGTGGGTTCGGGATGTTCAATGCCCTGGTGATGAGCTATTCGCGCCTGCCCTTGGCCATGGCCCAGGATGGCATGCTACCTCGTGCTTTTGGCAAGCTCCACCCGCGCACCCGCGCCCCTTGGGTCGCCATCGTAGTTTGCGCTATCGGGTGGGCGCTATGTCTTGGACTCGGCTTTGAGCGACTGGTCACGCTGGACATTCTTTTGTATGGCGGTAGCCTCTCGCTCGAATTTATCGCGCTGGTTGCGCTGCGAATTCGCGAGCCGGAGTTGCGACGCCCATTCCGCGTTCCTGGCGGCACGCTCGGCGCTGTAGCAGTTGGCATTGCTCCCGTGCTCCTGCTCGGATTTTCGATCATGCGCAGTCAGCATGAGCAGGTGCTGGGGATGAGTTCGTTCACTTTCGGCATGATCTTGATCGGCGCCGGAGTGCTGGCTTACGCTCTGAATGTCGCGGTCAAGCCTGCCGGTTGGACTGCTACCGGAGAGAACCCGCAATCGGCGGCGTAATTCACAATCTTTGTCAGCTTGTAAATAGGGATGCAGCTTGCGGCGTCTGCAGTTGAGCCTGCGCCTAAACTCACCAGTAAGTCTCCCTCGAAAGCAACCCCAAAAAGGTGACTGACAATACCCCGCCACTCCCGGGTGGGTTAGGGCAGCGATTTGAAGTTGGGGAGGTCCAAGCTTTTCATGCTGGTGTAAATTAGAGCCGTCAGGAAAAAGCATGACTAAACGAAAGTCCAAGGGCGCTTATATGATCTCGGCCGTGGCCGAGATGTATAGCATTCATCCGCAAACACTCCGCCTCTACGAACGTGAAGGGCTGCTCAAGCCATCGCGCACCGAAGGCAACACGCGCCTCTACACCGACGAAGACTTGCAGCGGCTGGAATTTATTTTGTCACTGGCCCGTGATTTGGGGGTGAACATCAGCGGCATCGCCATCATCCTGCAAATGCGCGAGCGCATGGAAGAGATGCAGCGCCAGATTCAAGACTTCGTGAAATACATTCAGGAGGAAGTGTTCTCCCGCGCCACCGCCGCCGCCGATCCATCCCGCGGCGCGATTGTTCCCGTCCGCCGCCCACTAGTCACGCCGACACCGCCGCCTAAACGGAAGTAGCTCGCGATCCGTTCGTCTGTCGACCGCTTACTAGCGCGTATCATAGGGGTTCTCGGCGGCAGCCCGGCTGAATTCTGAGGGCGCAGTGCTGACAGAGCGACTACGAGTGCTGGCATGCTCCCCTTCAAGCTCATCTACAGCGACGATTACTACCTGCCCATTGGAGCCCACGTTTTCCCGGCGGAGAAATATCGCCGCATTCACGATCGCCTCCTCGAAACCGGCATAACCGAACCTTCCGACTTCTTGACGCCGCGTCCGGCTTCCGATGAGGACATTCTGCTCGTCCACACGCCCGAGTACGTCCGCAAACTCAAGACGGGAACGCTCTCCCCGCGTGAAGAATTGGAGATGGAGATCCCCTTCTCGCCCGAACTCGTGCATGCCTTCTGGCTAGCTGCTGGCGGATCGATTCTAGCCGCCGATTGCGCCCTGAAGGATCACCTTGCGTTTAACGTTGGCGGCGGGTTTCACCACGCTTTCCCGGATCACGGCGAAGGCTTCTGCATGATCCACGACGTAGCTGTCGCCATTCGTCGCATACAGCGCGACGGTAAGATCACACGGGCCATGACCGTGGACTGCGACGTCCACCAGGGCAACGGCACAGCCGCGATTTTTGCGGGCGTGCACGTTGCGAGCGAGCCCCTACCGTCGGGCTCGGCTTCCACGGTGAATTGGTTCCGTCCGTCCATAGTGCGCAATGAGCGTGCCGGGGACGTCTTTACCATTTCGCTTCACCAGGAAAATAATTACCCGGCCTGGAAGCCGCCATCGTCGATCGATGTCGACCTTCCTGACGGAATCGGCGATGATGACTATCTCGCCTGGCTGGACAACGCGCTCAGCTCCGGACTGCGCCAGTTCGATCCCGAATTGATCTGCTACCTCGCCGGCGCCGACCCCTACCGCGAAGATCAGCTTGGCGGACTCTCACTCACGATCGAAGGCCTGAAGCGTCGTGATGAGCTTGTCTTCAACGTGGCCGAAGCCCGCGGCATCCCGGTTATGGTGACGTTTGCCGGAGGCTACGCCCAGCGCGTCGAAGACACGGTGACCATTCACTGCAACACCGTGATTGCCGCGAAGGAAGTTTTTGCGGACTGAGGCTGCCACCGAAGCTGCATAATGTTCCACGTGGAACATTTCCGACACAATAGCTTATAGATATTTTTGTGGCGGGCTCTATGTTATTGAGTCAGAGCCGGCTGTAGGTAGATGGTGTGGTTTTCTTGCACCAAGGGGCGAAAGGTCCTGGGAGAGAGGGGCAAGAGCGAGAAGCGTCGGGAGCGACAGGTGCGTTTCGGGTCGCCACACCGGGGGAGCGCGATGCTGCATGATTTACCATCTCGGTCATGCGCCTTCGCCTTATCCGCCATGCCACGCTCATCGTCGAATACAACGGCCACAAGGTGATCGTGGATCCCATGCTCGATGACGCAGGTGCAAGACCCGCCATCGAGAATTCGCCCAACCCGCGCAACAACCCGCTCGTACCCCTGCCGATTTCGCCGCAAGAACTCTTGCAGAACGTGGAAGCCGTACTCGTCACCCACACTCACAGCGATCACTGGGACGCAAACGCGGCCAAGCTGCTGCCCAAACAACTGCCACTCTTCGGTCAGCCCGAAGACGAACAGAAGTTCCGCGCCGCCGGTGTTGCCGCCGTGACCTCAATTCAAGACTCGCTCGTGTGGAACGGAATCAGGATCACGCGCACCGGCGGGCGGCATGGCACTGGCGAGATCGGGCGGAAGATGGCGCCGGTCTCTGGTTTCATCCTGCGAGCCGAAGGCGAGCCAACTCTCTACATTGCGGGCGACAGCATCTGGTGCAGCGAAGTCCAAAAGGCCCTGCGTGATCACAAACCCCACGTTATCGTTGTAAACGCCGGTGCGGCCCAGTTTCTGGAAGGCAATCCGATCACTATGACTGCCGATGACGTCATCAACGTTTGTCAAAGCGCGCCCGACGCGCAGGTGGTTGCCGTCCACATGGAAGCGATTAACCATTGCCTTCTCACCCGCGCCGACCTCGCGTTCCAACTCGAGGCTGCCCGGGTTAGTAAGCAGGTGGCGATTCCTGAGGATGGCGATTGGGTAGAGCAGCTTGTCTCATGAATATTTTCAAGCACAGTATTACCTCAGGAGCTCAAGCCCGCGTCTAGTTAAGGCCTTTGCGGCATGTCCCATGTAGATGATGTGGAAGGCGAAGACCAGCGCAATGCCGTTAGGAAAGCTTGTGAACGTTTGCAAAATTTCTGTCACGGCCATTCGGCTCGGCAGCTGTTTGGATTGACATGTAGATTTTTAGGGTCATAATTGACGCGGGTCTACTGCCATATTAGAGCGACGTATCCATGACAATCTATGAAACGGCCTTCGGCTTGAGAGATAACCCTTTTTGCCCGACTAAGCCCCTACGAGGCATGGCAAGTCCTAGGTTGATGAGTAATCTATCTTCATTCCCACTTCCAGTTCATCGAGAACCGCTGCTCTTGAATCTCTATTGCCCAAAAGTCGGCGGTGAAGAGATCCTGAAAGACTTCGACAGTCGAATGGCGGATGCTGGTTACGAGCCTCCCGAGATCGGAACCCAACCATTGTTGACTGTCATTCTAGGGCCACAGGGAACTGGAAAGACCACATTTGCAAATGTCATGACCCGCCGTTTGCTGCAGTGTGCCGTCCCCGCAGGAAGTAGATGGGCTATCTACGACCCCTGGCCTAATAAGGAATTTAACGGGAAAGATGCGCAAATCGAGGCAGTAGTTGCGCTTCAAAAGCAGATTCTCGATGAGACGAAGGAGCCGGATTATTGTTGTGTCTTGGTTGACAATCTGGTCGCTGGAGCAGAGCAAGCCGCGCTAAACTTGTATGGGGAGCTTTCGGAGCTAAGAATAGTCTTCGTATTTTTGATGACCAGTGACCAAGTTCTGCTCAAGAAAAATTGGGACAACGTGAGGGGTGGACCTACCGTATATCAGGCCTCCGAGTTGAAACCTGAGGACGCTGTGAACTATGTCGTTCACCGCGTGAACTATTTTCGGGTGCAGGGCGCTCCGATCCCCGTTGACCAAGAACTATTTCCTTTTGATCCGGATGACATTAGGAGCGCGCTGGCCCGGCAGGCTTTTACTGAGACTGGACAGCTGCGAAGTATCGTCACGCTGAGACAATTGAACAATACCCTATGCCGTGCTCTAGCGCAGGCACGAAATGTTGCTAAGCCTGGCCCTATTCTTCTGGCACGATCGTTCAAAGAAATGACGACCTAATGGCAAAGAACCCTTTTCCAGACTATCCGGTCACGCGCCTCAATGATGAAGCGACAGGACCGAGGCCGACTGTCGTAACGGACGAAATTGCGCGGGCCAGGAAGTACTCACAGGAGTATGCAAGTGCATGGCATGGGACTGATCTTCCCCGAGATGAATCAAGCAGAAGTCTGATCATTCCAGTGCGAGGTGATTACGGTACAGGAAAAACGTTCCTGCTCCTTGACGCCGCTGCAGTTCTTCGCGAGGAACTGGGCGATCGCTCGATTGACTTGACGGCGCTGCGCCTATCGTGTGTGGAGACCGATCCGGTCACGTGGTACCGCAGTGAGGTCGGGCCCTCACTTGACGCAGCAATGTTGGCTGACCTCATGGCGCGCCTCTATGCCAAGGCCGGTGAACGAGTCGCCTCCGAGGCGAAACTTACTGAATCGGCAGTCATGCGGCTTCGCCGCGAACCTCGCTTCATATATGTGCTTGTTCGCGATAACTTGATTAACCGAACCGCCACGGACGGGACTCTCATTCACATGTTGCGCGAAGAGTGTCGAATCACCGATGAACATGTCTACAAGGCATTCGCGTGTCTGGTGTGGGATCAGACCGCTACAACAGCAGTCCGCTGGCTAAAGGGTGATCCTTTGAATAGCGTCGAACTGGGTGAACTTGGAATGTCCGAGAGTCTCGTTAGCGAGACCACAGTAACCGCATCGCTGACAGCCCTCGCTGCAATTCACACTTATCTCTGCCGACCGCTGCTGATCTTAATTGATGAGTTGGAACATCTGATTCGCTACGACAGAGTCCAAGATGGAAAACGAAATGTTACATGGCTGAAGCGGCTCCTTGAGGGTCTCGCACCGTCGCGAATTCTGGTTTTCATCGCAGGACACTGGGACGCATGGCAAACTGAGAGCGATTATTTAGATCGTTTCACACAACAACGACCGATCGACCTGCCGAAGTTAAGCGGCAAAGATGTATCCGCTATCGTTACTGCGTGGGTCGATCACCCTCGATCAGGTCAATTCACTCATTTCGAAGCAAACGCTGTGGCGGAGCTATCAAGCGGAAACTTGCGGAGAGCTCTCTCGCTTCTCCGGGTCTTGTTCGGCGCTTCGGACGGCTTTCGACGGGGTCTCGACCAGCAGCAGATCAAGACCCTAGCAGAAGAAATTGGACAAAAAATATCTATTGAGGATGCGAAGCTGTTGGTGCATGAACTTCTTGAACAGCGCGGAATACAGGTCCAGGCACAGGCAGATCTTTTGGGTATCACGTTTGATCTCGTCGGGTATCGAGCGGGGACGCCAACGATACTTGTCAACTTGAAACACGCGACGACGGCAACTGAACTGCCTGGAGAGGCGGGCCGTTTCCTAAGCAAGGTCGCGAGCGTTCATTCACGGTATCCTGGCGTGAAAGGACTCTTCATTGCGGATGGTGCGATCGACGACCAAGTATTGTCCGTCTTGAACACACAGGACACGAATACGTTTGAATTTGACCTAACCCAGAGAGACGTACTGGCGCGAATCGCTTTAGAGCTAGACAACAGGATTGGCAGAGATCAACAACAGAGAAGCGGGCAAAGTCTGATAGAGGAGTTGACAGCTCAGAACAAGGCTCTCTTGTCAAGAATTGAAGCCGCACAGAAGGCCAAAGACTCAGAACTTGAAAACAGGCTGACAGCCGAACGACAGGCAGTACAGAACCAGCTCGCGAAGGTCGAAGAGTACTACCCGCCGCCTCACTGACTCAATGCAGCAGCAATTCACAGCCATACAGAAACAGGCCGAGGCGGATAACCAAGAGTTACGTCGGCGACTTTCCGACCTAAATGAGCGGTTGCAATCTGAGCGAGGAAGATCGATTGCTAATGCCGGTGATGCTGCTGCTGCGCCTGCCGACAGCGCCAGGCTGCATACCACGTATTCCGAGTTGACGACCCGGCCCACCCTTGGTACGAAGTTGAGTTACGCTGTCGATCTGAAGGTCATAGTAGCGATCTGCCTTTTTCTGATGTTCACCATTTTTTTGGGTGTAATGTCGGGTCTTCCGAGAATGATTGTGCACAGTGAATTTTCATATTTCACGCTCCGAATCGTGCTGGATTTAGCAACAGTCGTTAGTTTGGTGTTTGTCGTGTGGATAGTCTACCGCCGTGTCCAGCAACTGACCCGCTACTATGATTACAGTGCCCGCATGCTACGGGAGATTTACATTCGCTCTGATTCGCCAGAGCTCTTATTAACGGCGGACAACATCTTACGTAGTTCGCTGGAACAGTTCGGGCCGAGCTATGCGAAACGCTTTGCAGACGATCGGCTCGCCCAGGCGTTTCCCGAAATCTTTCATTATCTTCGGCATTCAGAGAGTGATCCTGCATTCAGAGAGTGATCCTGTAAGATATTCGGCCGCCCCGTAATGTGATTCAAAGGATCGCTTATGGACCTTGCTTATCGAGAGGATATACCTTCCACGAGCCCACTATTCGACTACGAACTAGTCGGAAGGGCGCTTGCGTCAGTGTTGCTTCAACCAGGTGAGGGAGCTACCGTGTTAGGCGTGCATGGCCCATGGGGCGCTGGCAAGACGACGTTACTAGAGGCGCTACACCGTGAGCTGGAACAGCAAGTGGGAAGGGAAAAAGGCATCTTCATCTGGTTTAACGCTTGGAAGTTTCAGGATCGCGAAGCTCTGTGGCGCGCTCTTATAATGCACGTTTTGGCTCGACTGAAGGAGCAGGGAGGTGACAAAACGCAAATCGCAGAATTGGAGCAGTCGCTATATCGCGCGTTTACAGTCGAGGAGAAAGGCCCCTGGAAAATTAACTGGCGAACGCTGATCGTAGAGCTGTTAGGCATTGTCCTCTCTGCGGTCAAGCTTGATTTTGTCGCAAAAGCGCTGAGAGGCTCGACGGGCTGGTTTGGGCGTCTGTTCTTGAAAGGCCCGGATGGGAACAATGGGCAAGACGCAGAAAGTAAGGAGGCAACAGCTTCCACTCTTGACGAAAAGCGTGTTGAGAAGCTCGCATCGGTTCTGGAAAGGGAGACTATTCAACACCAAGTAGCCCAGGTTGAATCGATTGAGCAATTTCTAGATAAATTCCAGGCTCTCATGAAGAAGCTAACGGATTCCCATTGCCAAGTGTTTGTATTTGTCGATGATCTGGACCGCTGTCTGCCTGAGTCAGCTCTACAGATCTTCGAGTCGATAAAGTTGTTTATGGATGCACAGGGCTGCCGTTACATCGTGGCCCTTGATCGCGATGTTATCCGGAAAGGTTTGGCGGTACGGTACGCCCGTGCTGGAGAGGCGGCGTCAGGTCAAGCGTTTATTGATCCGGATGAATACATTGAGAAGACGATTTCGATCTCGTATGATCTGCCACGACTTTCTGCCAAAGATGCACTCCGGCTTATAGAAGATTTTCAATTGCCTATCTCCATGGATCGTCAGAACAAGGATCTCATAGTGCTGGCTCTTGGCACGAATCCGAGACGAGTGAAGCGCTTCATGAACAGCCTTGCTGTGCAGCTCTATTTGGCCGATTTGGCTAAGCCGGCTGGCACATCGACCTGGACGCTTCCAGCGGATCCTCGTGATTTTGACCTATTCTTGAAATTGCAGCTGATCGGTTACCGCTATTCCGGTGTTTTCTCGGCCCTCTTGTCCGACCCGCCATTGCTTCATCGCCTGCAGGACGTGAGCGCAAGTTATCAACAGGGCTTAAAAGATGGCGATGGCATATCCGCTCGGCAGACACGCAACAGGTTGTTGTCAGTGGAAAACTCGGCTGTCTGGACGTTGCAAACCGCGGAGGATTTCTGGCGGCTAATGGCAATTAACCCGCCCATTCCAAAGGATCCTCAAATCGCCTCCAAGATTCAAGGCTGGTTTCGGTACCGAACCCAGGCTGGCGCGTAGTCCTTCCCCATACTCGCAAAACCAAGTTGAAGGCGTAGCACGGTTTGTACCGAGAGAGGGGCGGGTTCTATAAAAGGGGATGTCAAGAGAAAACACTTCTCCCCTTCCGCCGTCCACTGCGACTCGATCTCCACCGGACCCGCTTCACCGTTCAGGTAGTGACGAAAGCTGCCCCAAGCGGTTGGGTCAAAGTAGTAATCGAAGATGTCGGGAAATCCAGAAAGCAGGTCCCCTTCGACTTCCCCTTCGACTGCGCTCAGGGCTTCGGCAAAACAGGGCAGGCTCTCCACTCCGCAAGATCATCCGCTTCGCGAATGATCTTGCTCCGGTCGGGGATGACAGGTTTTTAGGAACGTAACCGGCCCGGCTGAGGAGGCTGTTGAAAAACTCCGAAAAGCAGATTCCTCACCGGCTGAAGCCGATTCGGAATGACAAGAATAAAGGGCTTGATGGCACCCTTCGGCTTCCCCTTCGACTTCACTCAGGGCTTCGGCAAAACAGGGCAGGCTCGAAGTCGTGCCCTTCCCAAAATATGCAGTGGCCGGAGTTTTTCAGCAGCCTGTGAAGCCGGGCCCTGTCACAGCGATTACATGAGTGTGCCAGCGTGCCACGCTCGGGCTCGTTTACCAGCAGGTGCACGTGCTCGGGCATCACCACGTATCCGTACACGCACATCCCGAACTGCTGTCGAACTCGTTCCAGCGCGGATTCGAAGGTAGTCCGGGAGCTGACGCTTCCGAAGTTTGGCCGTCTGCGATAGCAACTGAAGGTGAGGAAGTGAAGCTGACGAGATTCGTGGAAGCGTTTCAGTCCCCACGGCATGGGAGGAAGCTATCTCCGCAACTGGGCTGAAGTCTGTGACGCATGAACATCCCCGCCCAAGCAAAGCTTGGACGGGCCACCCTCGAGAGTTAGGATGGGCGCGTAACCCGGGCCACCCCCCTTCAGTCCCAAGGCATGGGAGGAGGCTATCTCCGCAACTGGGGCTGAAGTCTATGAACGATGAACATCCCCACCCAAGCAGAGCTTGGACGGGGGCATCCTCGAGAGTTAGGATGGACTCGTAGCCCGCCACCCGCCCTAAAAACCCTCATTGGCTCGAGAGCACATTCGCAGCGCTGAAGCGCGGGGCTACTATCGCAATGGCGGTACGGGGCTGGCTTCAGACGTGTGGTGTTTCCCGCTGTTAAAATGAGCTTTAACTTCTATGTTCGAGAATCTCTCCGAAAAACTTCAGCGCGCCTTCAAGACTCTTCGCGGTGAGGCGGTCCTCAATGAAGAAAACATTCAGGAGGCCATGCGCCAGATCCGTCTCGCGCTGCTCGAAGCGGACGTAAACTTCAAAGTCGTTAAGCAGCTCATTGACCAGATCCAGGCCAAAGCGGTCGGCCAGGAGGTTATGACTGCGCTTTCACCCGGCGAGCAGGTGATCAAGATTGTTCGGGACGAACTGGTCGCGGTACTCGGCCAGGAAACTGCCCGGATGAAGTTCGCCTCCCAGCCGCCCACCGTCGTGCTCATGGCCGGCCTGCAAGGATCGGGTAAAACTACTACGTCCGGAAAGCTGGCGAATTGGTTGAAGAATGGCGGCCATCGTCCGCTGCTGGTCTCGGTGGACGTTTACCGTCCGGCTGCCCGCGAGCAGCTCAGAGTCGTGGCGCAGGCGATCAAAGCCAATATCTACGAAGGGCAGGTGACAGAATCCAATACGGCGACGGTCGAACGCCTCGCGAAAGAAGCTCGCCGCGAAGCGATTAATACCGGGTGTGACGTGCTTATCGTGGACACCGCTGGGCGCCTGCACATTGACGAGCAACTTATGGACGAGATGCAGTCGCTCAAGCGGCTGATGAACCCGCAGGAGATCTTGTTCGTGGCGGACGCGATGACTGGGCAGGATGCGGTCCGCTCGGCCGACGAATTCCACAAGAAGCTCTCGCTCACCGGTGTGGTGCTCACCAAAATGGATGGCGATGCTCGCGGAGGCGCCGCACTCTCCATCCGTCACGTCACGGGTCAGCCGATCAAGTTCCTCGGTATTGGTGAAAAATACGACGCCCTCGAGCCTTTTCACCCCGATCGCATCGTTTCCCGCATTCTGGGTATGGGCGACATCCTCTCGCTCATCGAAAAAGCCGAGCAGCATGTCGACAAGAAAAAAGCACGGGAAATCGCGACCAAAGCACTCGCCGGCGACGGCTTTTCGCTGGAAGATTTCCGCGACCAGTTGCGCCAGGTCAAGAAGATGGGATCGCTGCAAAGCCTAATGGGGATGCTGCCCAGTATTGGCCCATTCTCCGGGCTGCAGAAGGCCGCCGACAAAGTGGACGAGAAACAAATCAACCGGGTCGAGGCCATCATCAACTCGATGACGCAACACGAGCGCCTGCACCACGAAGTGATCAACGGCAGCCGCCGCAAGCGCATCGCCCGCGGCTCCGGAACCAGCGTGCAGGAAGTCAATAACCTGCTCCGCCAGTACGTCCAGATGAGGAAGATGTTCAAACAAATGGGCAAGGGCAGTTTCGCGCGGAGAATGGCCGGGATGAAGCTGCCAGGAATGTAGGACCCGGTGGTTAGTTATCGGTTTTCAGTCTGCTCATCAGCACGGTAGCAACCGGTACTAATTCCCCACCACTTCAAGTGGTGGATAGCCACAGTTAGTTGGTATGAGCGCCAGAGGAACGGCTAAACAATCTGCGCGCACCGAGATCTTTTGTCGTCTTGAGCGAGGCCCACGGGAGGCAACGATGTTGAATCCTCAAAGAGCGTGCCCGATACTGATCGCAGTTGTAATGCTGGCCGGCACCGCGATTGGGCAGAAGAGGCCTGCCGATACATCCCCAGCAAAGAGCGGAAAAGGCAATAGCGAAGCCTTTGCCGCCGAGATGCAGAAATTGCGCGATACCTGGGTGCAGGAGTTCAATGCGGGCCACGCCGACAAAGTCGCCGCATTCTACGCGCCCGAAGCGGTACTGATGCGCTGGGACGGCTCAGTGCACGGCTACGACTCCATCCTGGCGGAGATGCAAAGGTCGGTTAACGCGGGCGCACATGATTACGTGGTTCACAGCTTGCACGCGGAACGGTCGGGCGATGTCGGATACGACACGGGCGCCTACAACGTGACTCTGCGCAACCGAGTGGTGGAAGGCAATTATCTGGTGGTGGTGAAGCGGATCGATGGGCGGTGGAAGATTGTTGCTCACGCCAGCGTGGCGAATCCGGCGGAGAAGCCTTAACAGACCGTGCATGGAAATTCGCTGGATCTGGTCTCTCACTAACTGAAGGCTGACCACTGCTGGCTGACGGCTTAATTTATGAAGTGGCGCTCACTCGAAGAGTCCGGTCCCTCGCAGGACATGCGTCCGCTGCGCGAGCAGTTCGCTGAACGGAAGGCGCTTGTTGCCAAATACGTACCGCCCGAGACGCAAGCCATCCACGCACAAGTGATCGCCGAATTAAAGGAAAAAGGCCTCGCGGGCGGTATTTTACTTGTTGGCGGCAAATTCCCCGCGTTCACGCTCAAAGATCACAACGACAGGCCCGTCTCGTCTGCCGAACTACTAAGCAAAGGCCGGCTCGTCATCTGCTTCTTCCGCGGACGCTGGTGCCCTTTCTGCGTTGGTCAATTGGAGGCAATGAACCTCATCGTTCCACAGATCGAGCAAGCCCGAGCATCGTTAATCGCCATCTCGCCACAAACCGTTAAGCAATCGTTGTTCATGCACGACCAGCACGAGCTCCGATTTCCTTTGCTCAGCGATGCGGGAAATCAGGTAGCCCGCCAGCTCGGACTCGTCTACCGCATTCCCGACTACCAGCAAGCGGTCTACAAACGCACGTTCATCAACTTGCCCTTTGTCAATGGGGACGACAGTTGGGAACTGCCTATCCCCGCGACTTACGTTCTCGATCGCGATGAGACGGTACTCTACGCGTCAGCCAACGAGGACTACACAGAGCGACCGGAGCCTGCGGAGATACTCAAGTCGCTGGAGAATGCCTAAGCGAATCAAGTAGGCAGCTCTTTTTATATAGCGAGGCGACGAATCAGGGTAATAACTCCGTCCCGCCTAATTCTCAATTCCTACTGCTTTCCCGTGAGCTGCCGGATCAAATTCACTTCCGCCTGTCGATATGGTGTTCCGTCGGGACGCAGGATCTCGTGAAACCACACCGGTGGCTGGCCTCGAACATAGGGGTGCTCCCATGAGTCGGCAAATACGTCTGTGTCTTGCCAGCGACAAATCCCCAATTAATCGCTCCGACCCGCTCCTGCTTGGCAATCGGCAACACCGTGTCAAACGTGCTGCCCACCGAGCGCGCCATGTATTCGGTGCAGATCACCGGCCGGTTGTACTTCTTCAGCCACGTCAATTGACGCTTGAAGTACTCCGGCCACGTGTAATTATGAAAGGTGATGATGTCGGACTCGCGCAGTTGAATCTGCTGCAGTTCACCAAGGTTTGCTCCATCCGGCGAGGTATCAACGGCCCACACTCCGCTGGTGAGAGGCTGCACAGGATTCGCCTCGCGCGCCCACTCGAACGCCTGCGGCAAAAGCGCCGTCACTCGGGCGATCTTGTCTTTCTCTTTCAGTTCTTCTTTCGGATAGCTTCCGGCGTTATCAGCGCCGGGCTCGTTCCACACGTCCCATGCAAGAATGCGGTCGTCCTTGGCGAAGGCTCCCACCACGCCTCGTACGTACGCCTTCAGCCGCGGATAATGACTTGCGTCCGCCAGCGCCGTCGCGCCCGGACTCTGCACCCAGCCCGAGTTGTGAACCCCTGGAGTGGGTGGATGCTGCAGGCCTAGATGAGGTAACGGATCCCAGCATGAATCGAAGAGCACAAACAGCGGACGGATGTGATGCCGGGACGCGATCGTCAAGAATCGGTCAATCCGCTTCTTAAAACCATCTGCATCCTGCTGCCAGAGCAAGTCGTGTAGAAAGACTCGCATGGTGTTCATGCCCATCGCTTCGGCCCAGGTCAATTCGATATCGATCTGCGTCATGAAAACGGACTTGAGTTTTTTCACCGTGTGTGAACTCCGTTGGCATTTATATGTTAAGGGTTCAGGACTTATCAAAGGGAATAGACCATATCTTCCTTCCTACTTTCTACCAACCAAGCAGGGGATGTCGCGTAGAACAGTTAAAGACCTTGCAAGTAGTGTCGTTTGTCTGGTTGGAATTCACTGTGTACTTCGCCCGCGCTCAGCATCGGGGAAATACCAGTCACGCAAATCCCGTGAACTCATGTCCCGCCTAGCCGACAGCTGGACAGCTCTTAGCTTGGCGTTCTGCTTTGGAGAGTACCTTTGGGCAGGGAAATTCGCGTTCCATGTATCCCAAGACCACGCAAGCAAAATGAATGGGTTGCGATCTAACCAGTCACACCACGCTTTCCCAGCAGCGAGATCATCCTTTGCTTCCAAAACAGCCAGGAGCAGAGTCTGCATCGTCTGTATGCCTTGTTGCTGTTCGGCAAATAGCTTATTGGGAGGGTCAACTGCATGGGTTCCTTCCAAGAGCATCTTCGCTTCGGACAGATCATCAGGGGAGCCATCAAGCATCAGATATTCTGTTAAGTCATGAGCAGCACTGTTTTTTGCAAAGTCCTTTTGTGATGTGGCTATGCTCTTTCGTGCACGCTCTATTTTCTTCTTTAGTTCCTCCTGGTTTTTCTGATGGGGCGACTTCCATGTTGGTTGAAGCCATGCAGCGGCTTTGCGATTTTGGGGGATAGCCTCCCATTGCGAAACGATTCTTTTCTGTGTGTCATCTAGGATGGCTCCTGATGCCTTGGCATACGAGAGAAGGTCAGGTGGTGTTTTTTTTGTCTCACGAAAGTCTGCCTCTGCTAGATCGGGCTCGCTGTCTAGCGTGTTAAAGGTAGCATGATCGAGCACGGCTCCGCGCAGATTTGCCCCAACGAGCCTTGTTAAAATCAGGTTGGCCCTCGTTAGGTCAGCCCCCTGAAGATCTGCACCCGCAAAATCCGCTGCATAGAATGCAGAAAAGGTCAGGCCGTTCAGATGTGCACCGCTCAAGTTTGCGCGTATGAGTTTGATCGAGGTGAGAACTGTATCGATCATGCGAGCATTCTCAAGCCGTGCGCCGGTCATCTCTGCGCCACGCAAATTCACCCCGGACAAATCTGCTCCCTGGAAATTAATCTCCATGAGACTCAGTGAATAACGTGAGCCGAACAATCCGCGGGGTTCAGCTATAGGAGTACCTTGCCGGCTCCGATAGACAGAGTAGGGCTGATAGGGTTGAAAGGGCTGAACGGGCTGAAAGCGATCGTAGGTCACCTTAAATTTGGCGGCAGTAAAATTGGTGTCATGCAGCTTGGCCCCCCTAGTCTTACGCCAGTCAGATCCGCTCCCTCCAAATCGGACTTCGTAAGATCCGCATACGTCAGATCTGCATCGTTCAGATGAGTATTCTTGAGGATCACCTCCCGTATCTTTGTGCCCGAGAGCTGGGCACCTGACAGCCACGCGCCGCTGAAGTCTGTCCCTGGCCTAATGCTTGCGCCCGGTCTCATCTTCATCTGGGCGTAGTTTCTACCTGGAGAGAACCCGTAGACCTCTCTGGGCCAGACCCTGAGATCTCGAAAGGGAAACCTTACGCCCGCCTCTTCCACCAACCCAACCATCCCGAAGCAGAAGAGAAGACTGAAGGCTACTGGAATGATAGCACGGAGGTATTCGGCCGCACCCGCCAATAAACGGTACGTGCTCTTCACACCAATGAGACGTCTCTTACGTCGATGGAATCCCGCGGCTCGGACCAACCATCTTGTTACTTGAACTGGCTCGAACAGACCAATAGCTGCAGCAATGAAGAAACAGAGAAGAACGGAGAAATAGAATGCAAATTGAATTACTCTGTAATGAAGTGACTGACCTGCCCCTGAGTTCAACACTGCAAGGAGTACAGCAGGGATCGTCAACCAGACTGGCGCAGTGATGACGGTCCTAATGATCTGTTCCGGATCTGCTAACGGCGTCTCGCTCGTGGACTCGTAAATCTTCCTTCGTTTTCTCCCGGAGGCCGGGGCCATTGACCGAAATGGCTCCTCATCCCATAGCTCGCTGAGCATGAGACGGATCTTCTGTGTAAGCAAACCTTTGGGAAGAAGCTCTGAGAAGAAGGGATAGTCGCCAAAGGTTTCCAAGATGAGTTTGTCGTATGGAAAGTAGGCCAGAATGGAACGACTCACTGCCAGCTTCGACAGGTGCTTCTCATATTCGTCGTTAAGGAAGCGGAACGAGTGCCTAGAAGTGATTCGATTTATGACAAAGTGAACCTGCGGTTTTCTTTGGGATTCCGCGTAGGTATCTGCAAGATAAGTGTAGAGAAGGAGCGTTCCTGAAAACGTTATAACATCTGGTTCGTTTACAATGATGGTTTTGTCGGCAGCTCCGGCAGCCGCTACAGTCAGGGTGTCGATTCCGCCGTAACAGTCGATCACAACCACATCAATACCCTGTTTGGAAGTGAGTTGGGCGAGAAATTCGCGAACGAAATCGACGATGCGAGCATTCTCAGCGACGAATCCGCTCCACCGGATCATTTCCCGGGGCCGCGTCGCAGGCAAAAGATACAAATTGCCAACATTGTCCAAAGGAATCGGCTTCGTACTATCGGCAATTTGTTTAGCATTGGATGGATCAAAGCCGTGTGAAGCGTCCACAATGCTGATCACGCTCGGGGAGCTGTCGTCCACTCTATTTAGGAACAGACCGGTGGTGCCCTTGTTGTGAATATCGAAATCAACGATCAAGGTACGGAGGCCTCGGAGGCTGATCTGGCGCGCAATGTTGAGGCAGAGAGTTGTCTTCCCTACGCCTCCCTTACCGCTTGTAACGCATAGTACCTTCATGTCCAGCTCGAGAAGTTCAGGCTATTACAGGCGCATCAATTCGTGCCGCTCTGATATCCTGTCCGCGGGCAAGCGTCGGGTCATCTTGAGGTCGGAACCGCCAGTAAAGAAGCAGGAAAACCAGTAGCAGGCATATTGCAATGACTCCCGCCACGTAAACTGTCATGCTATCTCGGTCAGGCACCTTTATTAAGGCCATAGCGGTCAACGCCAAAACAAATGCATCTGAGAGAATCAATAAACGACAAAACGCGCAGAAGTATTCGCGTTCGTTGATGTCCTTTGCGATATCGCGCGCGAAATCGAACGCAAGGCGCAGTATCTGCACCATTACGTTGTCTGGCGCTTGGGACTCTACTTGGATGCTCCCCTTTCCGTTTGCCATGCGTCGCCTGCTCTTGGCTGCCGTCTGCTGTCCTTTCGACAAATGCTACGAGAGCCGTTCGTCTCAGCGGGTGTGCACTTTCTCAGCGCAGACTCCTCTCAGCGCAGACTCCTCTTCGAAGAGGCCGTTCGGGCGCATTGTGCGCTCGAAGACTAGGGGAGTCAAGGCGAAAATAAGCCTTGTTCTGGAAGTGGAACAAGAGCTTGGGCACGCTTATTAGTTTCTACAGGCCGCAGTGGGAACGTCACCGGGCGCTCAATTGGAATTAGATCGAATCTGTACTGACCACGACCCAACCTCCCGACCCTTGCCAATCCTCATAACTTCCCTGATAATAATGGCTTGTCTCGTACCCGCCGGAACTCGTGACAACCGGAAACAGGAAAGGAATTTAAGCTCTGTGTTAACCATTCGTTTATCGCGCAGGGGTGCGCGCAAGCAGCCGCATTATCGCGTGGTGGTCATTGAGAAGGAGCGAGCGCGCAACGGGCGTCCGGTCGAGGTTGTGGGGACCTACAATCCCCGTACCAACCCGGCGACAATCGACCTCAAGCGCGACCGGGTCGAGTACTGGGTGTCGAAAGGTGCCCAGATGTCGGACCGGGTCAGCAAACTGGTATCCAAGCCGGCTCCGGCCAACGCCGGGTCCGCCGCCTGATCGCGCCGTGCGCGCATACTCCACGGGAATGACCGCTACTCTTACCCCACAAGCTCTTATCCGACGAACTGGGAGACGCTTATGAGCGAGCAGAGTGGGGACATGCGGGCTCTGGTCGAACAGATCGCCAAAGGGCTGGTTGATGAGCCAGATCAGGTTTCGGTGAATCAGGTCGACGGCGAAACTACCGTGCTCGAACTCAGGGTGGGATCGAACGACTTGGGCAAGGTCATCGGCAAGCAGGGACGAACTGCGCGGGCCATGCGCACGCTTTTGGGAGCCGCGGGCATGAAATTCCACAAGCGCTTCACGCTGGAGATCCTGGAATAGATTTCTTTAGGAGAATCTGGAATAGGCGACGAGTTCATTACCCTCGGCCGTGTCATCAAGACGCAAGGACGTAAGGGCGAAGTTGCCGTCGAGTCGCATACCGATATCCCGGACAGATTCCGCGCAGGCATGCGGATATTCGGGTTGGCGGAGGATAATTCCCGGCGAGAGCTGGAAATCGAAGGTCTCTGGCCACACAAGGGATGGCTGATTCTTAAGTTTCGCGGCGTTGATTCGATTTCCGACGCCGAAGCTCTGCTACGCAGCGAAGTGCAGGTGCCGCGCAGCGAGCGGGCCCCGCTTGAGACGGGTGTGACTTACGTCAGTGATCTGATCGGTTGCGTGCTCTTCGATGGCGAGCGTGAGATCGGCAAGATCGAAGATGTAGAGTTTAGTGCCGGTGAAGCGCCACTGCTGATCTTGCGCAAAGGGAAAAAAGAATATGAGATTCCGTACGCCGAGGCATACCTTACGGGCGTAGAGCTGGGTCGCAAAGTGATTCGCATGTCGCTCCCTGAAGGTATGCTCCAGGTCAACGCGCCGCTGACACCGGAAGAGAAGCGGCATCAAGCGGGCGGAGAAGGCGAAAGGCGAAGGAAATGAATTCCTTCGTGTGCCTAAGTGCCCTTCGTAGTAATGCTTTTTCAGATCGGCGATGAAGATCGACATCTTAACGATCTTTCCAGATTTTTTTCGCGGACCGCTGGATTACGGTATTATCCGCCGGGCTCGCGAAAGCGGCTTGGTGACAATCGAAGTTCACGACCTGCGGGCGTTTGCCCATGACCGGCACCGCACCGTGGATGACCGCCCTTTCGGCGGCGGCGAAGGCATGGTCCTGAAGCCGGAACCGATCTTTGAGTGTGTTGAGATGCTGAACGTGACGCCCCGCGGCCAGCACATGGCAGGGCGATCGACGGAATCGATCATATTGCTTTCCGCGCAGGGCCAGCGCTTTGATCAGAACGTGGCGCAAGAACTGGCTGCGTTGGAGAGAATTATCCTGATCTGCGGACGCTACGAAGGCGTGGACGAGCGTGTGAGCGATTTTCTCGCCGACCGGGAGCTCTCGATCGGCGACTACGTGCTTAGCGGTGGTGAACTTGGTGCCGCCGTAATCCTGGACACTGTTACGCGGCTCATTCCAGGTGCCGTAGGAAATGAAGCTTCGACGCAGCGGGAGTCGTTCACCATGCAGGCTGAGCTAAAAGGCGATGGCCCCACTTCCACCTGCGCGTCCGGAGGGTTGCTGGATTACCCGCATTACACGCGGCCCGCCGACTTTCGCGGAATGGCGGTACCAGAGATCCTGGTCTCCGGCAACCACGACGGGATCCGCCTTTGGCGGCGTCGCGCCGCACTGGAAAAAACCATGCGAAATCGTCCTGACTTGCTGAATTGGGCCGCGCTCAGCGAGGAAGACAAGCAATTGCTCGCCCAGATCACGGGCAAGAAAATCACAACGAAGGAATCAGATCATGACGAACCTGATTATTGAAAAACTCCTGGCCAGATCGAAACGCACCGACATTCCAAACTTCGCTCCAGGCGACACGGTGCGCGTGCACGTAAGAATTAAGGAAGGCGATAAAGAGCGTCTGCAGGCCTTTGAAGGTGTAGTTATCTCCCGCACCCGCGGGCCACAAGCCAGTTTCACTGTGCGCAAGATAAGCTTCGGCCACGGTGTGGAGCGTATCTTCCCCATAGACTCCAAGGTGATCGACAAGGTGGAGTTGCTGCGATCGTCCAGGGTTCGCCGCGCGAAACTCTATTACCTGCGGAGTCTACGAGGCAAGGCTGCCCGCCTGCGCGACGCCGAGTAAATGCAGTCTGGGGAGGACTGGTCTAAGAAATCGCTCGGCTATTTCAGAAATCGAGCATTTCGAATTTCAGATTTTCTGGTAAGTCGTTGCTTTCTGACAGTCTGCTAAGCAGGTACTGTAGCAGGGGGCGGTCCCCTTTTCGGATTTCAAAGAATTCGATACCCATTCCCGGTCCCTGTGCGGCGTGTCGCACCTGTCCCTTGAACGTGACATCGCACTGCTCGATGTTCAGGATCAGCTTCAAATCAGTACCCGGTGATAACAATCGTTTTGCGTTGACGCGACAACCGAACTCGGAGATCTGTTTGAGATGGCCTTCTACTCTTGCAGATTTCGGCCCCTGAACCAGATGTGCCAGGCCTCGCGCATCAAAGCGGGAGGTGCGCCGGTTCTCAGGCTGGTTCCCATTTCCACGCTTTCGGAAAGCAGGTCTGTATTTCTTCAGGATTTTGTTGTAGAGCTCCTCGGTCTCCCGCAGCTCCTCCTCCCAGAGGATTTTCTCATCCTCAATGCACTCGATCCCGAACTGGCCGCGCAGGTCGGAGTCGGCGTCCCCCGCCCATACCACTCTGCAGAGCGCCTTAGTTTTGCCGCGCTCCACGCTAATGGTTTCCCCGATGCGTAGCGTGCGCAGGCTGGCGACGCGCGCCCCTCGAGAATGGATGTCATACGTGCACGCCACACTCAGGGCACTCCGCGAGCCGTTCCCGCCATGGGTGAGACGAATGGGAAGGGCCACGTGGACCCGCTTATCGAATCGGTCCTGGGTTTTTTTCCGCTCGAATTCTAGATTCAATTCTTGACCTCATTACTCCGGTCGGTGACCCGAAGTTACAATCCCAAGTTACTAAGGTCTCTGTTGGATTGGCAATTTACTCTTGTACCCAAAGTGGCGGTTACCTTCGTGGAGTACCTCTTGGGCCCATAAACCACCCCGATGTGCTATTGACAAGCTGTTGGAGACCGCAAATCGCTCGAATGGCTCAGCGTGGCGGCGAATGCTATTCCCTCATAGAATGAATTCGCTCTTGCGCGAACTCTCACTCTCGGCGAAGATTCTTTTATCTTCCATCAGTGCCTGCCGAAACCAAACTCGCGCCCGACAGACCACTTTCACCTTCGGCAGCCAAGCTGCGCCTGCTCAAGAAACTTCGCTGCACGCTTCGCTTTGAGAAAAAGGCTCGGGAATGCGGCGCCCATCTCGTGGCTGGTGTAGATGAAGTCGGACGCGGCTCTCTTTTCGGTCCGGTGGTTGCGGCCGCCGTGATTCTCGACGCGACTTATCGCATTCGCGGACTGCGCGATTCTAAGCTGCTTTTACCCGAGCGCCGCGAGCAATTGGCCGAGCGCATCCGCGCGCACGCCATCGCCATCGCGGTTGCGGCCGTGGATGCGGCGCGCATAGACCAGATCAACATCTATCACGCTTCCCGTCTCGCCATGCGCGAAGCCGTTTCGCGGCTCTCACCGGCCCCAGACTACCTGCTCATAGACGCTCTGCGGCTCGACTGTGAGCATCCGCAACGCTCGATCATTCACGGTGACGCGCTTTCGGCCTCGATTGCCGCCGCATCGATCATCGCTAAAGTCGAACGTGATCGTCTGGTCAGAGAGTGGGACCCGGTGTTCCCCATGTACCGACTTGCTTCCAACAAGGGATACAGCACTCCGTATCACATTGCCGCCTTGCGCCAGTATGGCCCCTCTCCTTTGCACCGGCAGTCCTTTGCGCCGGT
>WNFB01000854.1_pt1 | contig 25525 bp, 24 predicted proteins | sample 5400501 | NCBI WGS metagenome assembly WNFB01 (sample SAMN13153341, study PRJNA577476) | soil metagenome | isolation source: 200 cm saprolite under Douglas fir tree site 2 hole 1 | place: USA:California | collected 2015-04-18 | reverse complement strand
CGGGTCAGCGTGTTGCGCCTTAAGGCGGGCTGGCGGAGCCAGCAGGCTTCATCCGTTCGGTGTCCCCCGGCGGGCCCCGCTTTGCAGCCATGTGCTGAAGCTGGTGGCGATGATGCGTTCGTCATGCACATCGCGGGCGTGGGGTGAGGCGAGCCACACGATGGGCGGGCCCATCACCGCCGGGTCGATCACGGCGAGCTGCGCGGGACGGTCTTGCGCCGCAGGCCATCGAGCGGGTCGGGCTGCCCCGCGCCGCCGCGGGCCAGGCGCCGGTGTGAGCCCCGCCAGTCCCGCGCTGACGCTGGCCGGCCCGCAGTCCGCCGGAGGCAGCGGTGGCCGGATCGCCCGGCTGCGGGCACTGCTGCGCCCGGAATTCCCGGCAGATGCCGGATGGGACGCTGAGAACGGGGTGTTCGCCCGCCGCGGACGCATCTGCTGCTCGGGCTGCGCAAGTCCGCTGTCGCTGACTGCGAGGCCGGGGTTCGCACGTCGAGCGCGGACCTGTGCCAGGTCTGCACCGGGCGGTTCAGGGTGAGCGGCCTGACGATGGAGGAATTCGCCGCGGCCCCGTGCGGCAAGATCGGCCGGGGTGAGCAGTTGTGCCGTATCCCCGGCTGCCAGCGGCCCACCTACTTGCGGGTGCGGTTCTGCCAGGGCCACTACTGCCAGTGGCGCGAGACCGGTCTGCCTCCCGGGCACTTCCTTGCCCAGCCGGGGATCCGGCCCTTCCCCTCGTTCGAGCCGTGCCGGGTCGCCTCCTGCCTGCGGGTCGCCGCGATCCGGGAGGGGCTGTGCGCTCCGCACTGGGTCCGCTGGCGCTCCCGCCAGCGACAGTGCCGCGGCGCCAGCTTCACCGACTGGCTGCGGGTTGCCGAACCGGTCAACGTGGATCACTTCGTGATTTTCAAAGGGCTCGCTGAGCAGGTTCAGCTGGAGCTGCTGGTCGCGTTGCAGCACCGCACCGACGCCGGAAGAGAACGCTGGTGACCGCGCTGCGGGCGGTCGTTACTGCGCTGCGCCAGACCGAGGCGGCGAGCCTCAGCGAGCTGGACGAGTCGGTGCTCAAGCAGACCCGGGAGCGGCATGTGAGTGCGGTTCTCCAAAGGTGCCGCAGATCTTGCAGGGGGCGGTATTCGCGGGTCGTCATCGTGGGCGGGCCGGCTAGGAACGTGTGACGGGCGCCGTGGTTCGCTTCGCTGTCGTACCATGATCAGGGAGTTCCTTCATGCATGTCGTCGACGTTGTCATCCTCGTCTGCTGGGTGGCCTTCTGGGTTTATTGGCTCGCGGCGTCCACCGGTGTCAAGGCCGGCCAGACGAGATGGACCCGGTTCGCAGGCATCCGGGTCGGTGTCATTCTGGTCATTCTTCTCTTGCTGCGGGTCAGGCTTTCAAGGGGCATGTGGCCGCGAACAACCCATGGTGGCAAGGCATCGGCCTGGCCGTCTTCGTGCTGGGGCTGGCGCTGGCCATCTGGGCCAGGGTGTACCTCGGCCGGAACTGGGGAATGCCGATGTCTCAGAAGGCCGGCCCGGAACTGGTCACAGCCGGTCCATACAGCAGCATCCGTCACCCCATCTACTCGGGCATTATCCTTGCGATGACCGGCACGACGATCGCCGTCAGCCTGTATTGGCTGGTAGCGGTGGTAGCGATTGGAGCGTACTTTCTCTGCAGCGCCATTGTGGAGGAGCGTTCCATGGCCCGCCTTTTCCCCGACTCGTATCCGGAGTACAAACGGTCGACCAAGATGCTGATCCCCTTCATCATCTGAGCTTCCAGGTGGCATTAGTCCCAGCGTTGCGCGTTGCTGTCGTTGAGCGAGCCGGCGGGCTCCGGGACGACACAAAACGGCAGCCCGGCCGGATCGCGCAGGATCCACCAGGAGCGCACCCGCTGCACGCGTTCGGCGCCAAGTCCTTCCAGCCGGGCGATCTCAGCGGCCAGGTCGTCGGTGCGGATGTCCAGGTGCACCCGGCCCGGGCCGTGGCCGAGCCGCTGGATGAGCAGCCCGAAGTCCTGGCCGTGCAGCGCGGCGCCATGGTATCCGGGGTAACGGTAGCCCTGGGTCAGCTGCTGGCCGGCGGCTGCGCTCCAGAACGACAGCTCGCGGTCGTGTTCGGCAGGCGGGACATCAATCACGATCTTGGACTGCCTGCTGTAGTGCGTCATCCCGTCAACCTACGCGGCCCGCCTGCCGGGCAAGGCCTGCGCCTCCCACCGCGCGGGATCAGCGCGCCAAGAGCGGCATGTGCGCGCGTTTCCAGGACGCGATGGCCGCATAAATATGCAGGCTCACGCTCGCTATCGTGCCGTGGACGCCCACGATGGTAGGAACGCTGATGGTGCCGTAAGTCGGCCAATAAGCGCGCGCCGACCCGCCGATCTGTACTCTCCGAGGCCACGATCGACAGATAGCTATCGCCGCACATATCGAGGTGATTCTGTGCGTAGGCGGAGGGAGTGTCCGAAGGATCGGTGGCGTCGCCGGTCCCAGCCGGTTTCGGTGAAGATCCCGATCCGCGGGGCCACGGTGTCACCAACGGGGTACCTGGTTCGGCAACAGGAAATTTGGGCGTTTCCCTCAAGCAGCGCCCGGCGGGGTTCTGCCAGCGCTCTGTACTCTGATCGGCCCGCGTGCCAATCTAGGCGACGTGCCGGTCCCTCTTCTGTCTGCCCAGGGCAGGGCATGGCTGGAGTACTCGCCCTTGGAGGGTCGCGCTGATGGTGGTGCTTGACGGTGCGTCACTGACGATCGATTCTCTTGCCGCCGTCGCTGAGGGGCAGGATGAGGTTGTCCTCGCCCCGGCGGCGCGCGACCGCATGGCGGCAGCTCGGGAGGTCGTCGAGGAGGCGCTGCGGCTGGATGTCGCCGTCTACGGTCTCACGACCGCTGTCGCGGAGCGCAAGAGCGTCGTGCTTGACGCCGCGGCACGCCGGGGCTTCAGCCGGGTCCTGATCAGGGGTCACCTCATTGCCCAGGGACCGCCCGCACCGCCCCCCGTTGTGAGGGCTGCGATGGTCTGCCTGGTGAACGGTTATGCCAAGGGCGCAGCCGGTGTTCGCCCCCAGCTCGCCGAGATGCTGGTCCGCGCGCTAAACCGTGGTCTTGCGCCGACCGTTCGCAGCCTCGGTTCCGTGGGCCAGGCTGATCTCGGCCCGATGGCCGACCTCGCGGCGGGTCTTGTTCGCGAGACCGGCTTCGTCCTGGAGGACAACGAAGGGCTGGCGCTGATCAACAACAATGCCTTCTCCACCGGCTGGGCCGCGCTGGCGGAGCTCGCCGCCGAACAGCTGCTCGGGGAAGCCGAGGTCGCCGCCGCCCTCGATCTCGAGGCGTTCACCGCCAATCTCAGCCCACTCCATCCCGTGGTCGCCGAGGTCCGGCCGTACCCGGGCCTGGTTGCGACGATCCGCCGCCTGCGTGCGCTGCTCGCCGGGAGTTCCCTGTTCGAGCCTGGTAACGCCCGGAACCTGCAGGACCCGCTCACCTTCCGGAGCATCCCCCAGATCCTGGGCGCCGCCAGGGACGCCCTCGCATACGTCCGGAACATGATCGAGACCGAGCTCAACTCCGCGCAGGGCAATCCCGCCGTCGTCCTGGCTGAACGGCGCATCGTGTCGGTCGGCAACCTCGACGTCGTGCCGGTCGCGGCCGCGCTCGACTTGGCCCGCATCGCCCTTGCTCCCGTGGTGACCTGTGCAGCCGAACGGACCGTGAAGCTCCTCCAGAGCCCTCTCTCCGGCCTCCCGGCCGGCCTGGCAGCCGAGCCGGACACCGGCGAGGACGCCCTCGCCGAGTTCGCCGGCGCCTCACAGGCGATCGCGGCGGAGGCACGCACGCTCGCCCACCCGGTCTCCTTCGAGATCGTGAGCTCGAGCAAGGCTGAAGGGATCGAGGACCGCACGACAATGGCCCCGCTTTCGGCGAGGCGCCTCGCCGAAATGGTCGACCTCGCCGCACGCGTCGTCTCCCTCGAACTCCTCGTCGCAGCCCAGGCCATCGACCTGCGCCGGCCCTCCCGTCTTGGCGAGGGGACCGGACGAGCGCTTCGTCTCGTGCGCGAGCTCGTCGACTTCACCGCCCGCGGACAGGCCCCGCCCGCGGACCTCGAGCCACTCGTCAACGCGGTCCGGACGGGCCGCTTCGCCCGGGCTGCCGTCCCGGGCCAATGACCCAGCGCCCCGCATTCGCCCTACGGCCATTTCATTCCCCGCGCGCCGGTCGGCTCATTTAGGCAGGGCGGAACCAGTCTTCGCCCGCTTCACGTTCGGAACATAATGACAATCTTGCGTAATTCGGACTAAAGGGTCACGTTCCAGGCGTCAAGCGCATCGGGGTCCTGGCTCGAGGCCGCGGCGCCCAGGATCGGATGCAGGTCCATGGACGGTGAGTATTTGCTGGCCGGCACCTTGCGGCCGAGTGCCTCGGCCATGGCCCGGACATGGTGCGGGCCGGCTCCGCAGCAGATGCCCACGTAGCTCACCCCCAGATCGCGGGCGGCCACCGCGAAGTCCGCCATCTCAAACCTTGTGCAGCTGAACGGGTCGAGCGCCAGCGGAAAGACCCGGTCCACGCCTTCCGCCCGCAGCGATTCCATCGTGGGCGAGGCCTCGTCGGTCCGGTACGCAACCGGCTGCGCGGCCACGGCGCAGTCGACCTGGTCCCTGATCCTGGCGATCAGCGGCAGCATGGTGGCGGGCCCGCGGTCGCAGTTCAGCCCCACAATGGCAGCGCCGTGGCCGGCCAGGATCTTGCACGCCTCGACGTAGCCGTAGCCGTCCCAGGTTTTGGCCGGCCGGGTGGTCGCCAGCGTCACCATGGCCGGCAGGCCAAGCTCCTGGCTGACCTCCAGGCCGATCAGCGCCTCGCCGAGGTAGTCGTTGGTTTCGGCGATGACGAAGTCGATGCCCTCGTCGGCAGCCCAGCCCAGCTGCTCGGCATACATCGCGCGCACCACGTCTGCGGTAGCCGCGTCCTGCGGGTCGTAGGCCCAGGTGTTGCACACGTTGCCGGCCACCAGGGCGCCGCCTTCCGCCGCCACCTCCCGGGCCAGCCGCACGGCCTGCCTGTTCATGGCCTCCAGGTCAGACTCGCGGCCCACCTGACGCAGCTTTTCGCGGTGGGCGTAGTAGGTGAGCGCCACCATGACGTCAGCGCCCGCGCGCAAGAACTCCCTGTGCAGCTCGGTGACCGCATCAGGGAAGTCCAGCACCGCCTCGGGCACATAAGCGCCTGCCTTGACGTAGCCCCTGCGCTCCAGCTCGAACACATATCCCTCGGCCCCCAGCACCGTGCCCTGGGCAAGGCGGTCGGCCAGAGCCGACCCCGTTCCTGTCATAATCGCGTGTCCTCCTCCCTCGCTCGCGGATCCTTACCACCCTGCCGCAAACCGGCCGACGGTAACCAGCTGATGCCGCACACGGCACTCAGTAGCGGCAGCCTGGCCAGCATCCGACGCGCCCAGAGCGCGAATCGATCACACCCGTCGGCTCACCGATCCAGCGAGCCGCGCGCACGCCCCCATCAGTATCGACCGTCACGGGAACGCCGAGCAGCAATCCAAGATCATCTGTGCGGGTCGAGCGACGCGAAGAACAGCAGGCGCAGGTCGTTCCTGTACTTGTCGTGGCCGGTGATGCCTTCGTAGTCGCCGATGCAGTCGCCGCAGCCGTAGAGGACGAGCTCGATCGGCTGCTCGCCCTTGGCGCGCGACAGGTCGACGTCGGCCAGGGGGACCAGAACTGGTACGTCCTGGCCGATCCAGAGGGCAACGAGTTCTGCCTGTGCCGTCCCTGATGCTGCGCGCCGGAAGCTTTCTCGCGTGTGATCTTGGTGGCGAGCTGACCGGCGGCCCTGGCCCGGGTAAACGGCTTGGCCCGGTCGTTGCAGGCCGCCGGCTCTGATACGAGTCCGGGCCACAGCCTCACTGGCTCGGCAGGTCTGCTCCTGGCCATGGCTGTCTTGAGGTCGCGAGCGGGACCGGCCTGCACCGCGACGACGGTCGTCCGCCAGCCCATCACCGAATGTGGCCGAGGCCCTGTACCCAGACGCACGCAGAGCCGATCTGGCGCATGCAGGGCTGCCGTCTGTCATTGGCGACGGCGCGCCAGATCAGGTTGTTCGGGTTGTTCAGCTGGGCGCTCTTTGAGCCAGCCGGGGCTGGCGGCGCCCGTCGGCGGGAGCGCGGCGAACCTCACGAGCGCGCCGGGAAATACTGTGGGGCATGAGCAGTCTGCGCTACTCCGAATCGGTGGTCGTCGCCCGCTCACCGGAATCCCTCTACGACATGGTCTCCGATGTGACCCGCATGGGCGAGTGGAGCCCGGTCTGCAAGGCCTGCTGGTGGGACGACGGCGATGGCCCCCGGGCAGGCGCTTGGTTCACCGGGCGAAATGAGCTGCCCGAGCGGACCTGGGAGACCCGATCGCAGGTCGTGGCGGCAGAACGCGGCCGGGAGTTCGCGTTCGTGGTGGGCGGCTCCTGGGTGCGCTGGGGCTATACCTTCACCCCTGTTGACGGGGGGACGCAGGTGACCGAGTCGTGGGAGTTCCTCACCGACGGCATCACCAGGTTCCACAACAGATTCGGCGACGACGCCCCGGCGCAGATCGCCAACCGCGCCGAGGCAGCGCGTAAGGGCATTCCCATCACCCTCGCAGCGATCAAGAAGACCGCAGAATCGAGCTGACCCCGCCCGCTGAGCGACCGGTTCTTGTGCGTCCGGCTGGAAAAGACGACGGTCACCACCGTGAGTGTCGGCACCCATCGCGCGGAGGCTTCGTTCGGTGCGCCAGTAGGGGTCGGGTCATCCGGTCGGCCGTGCCGTGCCCGAACGAATACTCTGTTGCGTGGGCTGGCCTCCGCGGCGCTCAGGGTCACTGGGAGTAGTTCGCGGCTGTGTCCCAAGGGTGGGGCGGCAATGACGGTGCGCATGCCGATCCCCTTACGGACAGAGATTTCGATGTGACGGAACTCGCGGCCCCGGCGCCGCCACGCTTGTGGCGCCAGCTGGTCTCTCGGCCAGCGGGCCGGTGCATCTGGCTGCGTACACCGCGCGCCTCCTTGCCGCCGCTGCTGCGACGGCTACGACCTGGAACTGCTGGCCTTGCCCAGGCCGGGCAGCGCATCCTTTACCTGGAAGTCCCCGATCCCGCAACCGCCGCAGGGCGCGCGCTGAGCGGTGTGGAGGTGAGCGACGTGATGGTGCCCGGCTATCTCGCGGCGATGGTCCGCCGGGTTCCTCCGGCCGGAGCTCCGGTGGTCGCGGGCAGCACTCCCGTGGTTTCGTTCGGTGAGCCGCGCGGTGCCGTCGCGGCAACCTTGGGCATCAATCCCTCTGCCGCCGAGTTCACCCACCAGGGGGAGGTGCTGACCGGCAGGCGCCGGCGCTTGGCGACGCTGGAGTCGCTGCAGGCTCAGCGGTGCGATTTGCTGACCGATTCCCAGGTAGACCAGGTGATCGCCGACTGCGCGTCCTACTTCGCCCGGCAGCCGTACTTGCGGTGGTTTCATCCCCTGGATGTCGTGCTGAGGGGCAGCCTGGGAGTGAGTTACTTCGATGGCTCTGCCTGCCATCTGGACCTGGTGCAGTGGGCAACCAGGCCAGTCTGGGGTCAGATAGCAGACCCGCAGGTTCGTCAGGTCCTGCTTGATGACGGCGTGCCGCACCTTCGTGCGCATCTGCGGCACGGCACGGTCCGGGTGGTGCTGCTTAATGGCCGGACTGTAGTGGATCAGGCCGGGCGGGCGGGCTTGGTGTCTCTCTCCCTTGTCGGCACGCTGCCTCTCCCGCACATGTCCTGCGCGCTGCACTCGGGTGTCGCAGATGGCGTCCGGTACTTCGGCTGGTCGGCGAACCTGCAGGGCAGCCATGGAGTCACCGCGCAGTTCCGGGCGAGCCTCGCGGCCTGGATCGCTACCGGCGACGTCGCGTTGCCTTCGTCGTGCTTTCGCGTCAAGGAGATCAGTGCCGTGCGCGATAGCGACGAGGCTGGGGCACATGACGGATTCCTGCCGAAGGGGATCACCGTCCGGGGTAAGCAGGAGCTTGCGGTGCTGCTCGGGAGCTGGCTTGGCCGGTCACCGGCGCCCACGATCGGCGACGTCGGCAACTATGGCGGCAAGTCCTGGGTGTGGATCACACTCGGCGGCCGGCGGGCCCATCTCAACGCCGACACCACGCGCTCGGCCGTTCGGGTCCACCTGGATCACGTCCGGTCACACGGCGCGGACGCTGACTGGCACGTGGTCGCTAACCGGAACGGCAGGATCAACAAGGTGCTGTTCGCGCCCCCCGGCAGCGACGCCTCCGGCTGGTATTGCTACCTGAGCGCCGACTACGCCACGCCGGGACGGATATGAGCACCGCCGACAGCTGGGCAGCCGCGAACTGGAACCGAGTGCTCTCCGAACGGTCGGCTGATGTATACCGCTTCCTGGCCTGGGCGGCACACACAGAGCAGGCCGGGGACAGGCAAAGCCTGCGGCTGGCTGACCGCGATGATCTCCTGGCGCTCCGCTCAGTGATTCATCTGTTCCCGCAGCGATGGTGGGCCGTGTGCGTCTACAGCTGCGTCGACCGCGCCGAAGGCACCCGTATGCTCGCCAGATACGTGCCCGAACCCGTCCCGGCCGAGCTCGCCGACCGACTCGTGCCTCCGCGCACCGCCTGGCCTGCCGGGATGATCGGCACCCACCGGGCGCAGGCCGGCTACCGAGGTGCACGGACCTGCCTGATGTCGCTATGCGCGCACCGAGAGACAGTCCGCGAGATCCTCACCGCCAATCTGACCTTCGAGCATGCCGTTGAAGCGCTCCGGCAGCTCCGCGCTGCGCAGGTCGGCAGGACGACCGCCTTCGACCTCGCGCTGCACGCCGGCCAGTTGCTGCACGATCCACCAGTCGAGCCATCATCGGCCCATCTCCATGGCTCAACCGGCCCAGCTGCCGGCTTCCGGACGATCTGGGGAATTGATCCCTCCGGAGACCGGCTGCAAGCCGAACGCGCCGAGGCGATCCTCCGGCTGTGGATCGCGCAATGGCATGACGTGGCCGACCTGATGGGAGCCCAATGGCCCTGGCAGCCGTTCTCCCCCGGTGACTTCGAGAACGCCCTGTGTATCTACCAAGACCGCAGGCTGTATCCACGGTTCGGAACCCCCTGAGGACCGCGGTTGGATGCGCCTAGCGCACACCTAGCCGCCGATCGGGGCGGGTCTTCGCCTGGCCCAAGGGCCGAGGTAGCGGTGCGGAAATCCGCGTTAGTGCATTATGGCCCGGTGGAGGACGACGGCCTGGCGGTCCCGGAGGCGAACCGCCCCGATGGCGGTGCGACATCCGCTGACTTTCCTGTCGCCGGTACTCCGGGCAGCATTCAGGAGATCCTGTCGGCCCCAGAGGATGATCGCGCCGCTCGCTGAGATCATCCGCGAGAACAATCACCGCATCGAGCTGGAGGTGCTGGCCGGCAACAGCCGCGCCATCGACTGCTACCTGGCCTGCGGTTTCCGCCAGGAGGGAATCCGCCGTGAAGCCGGGCTATATCCAGACGGCTGGAAGGACTTCCTCCTCATGGGACTGCTGCAGTCCGAGCACCGGTCCCAGGCGAAGACTGCCCGCGCTGCGGGACCCGGTGACGCACGGTCCGCTCAATAGCTATCGGTGAATCCCTGTCCAGAAGAGTGCCGGAAACTGATCTCACCCGCCGGACGGAACGCTCGGTCATGCCGCCGAGAGCGCGGCTGGGCTTCGCGCAGGTCTCATTGCGTCCGCTGCCCGTGGCGTTCCTTGATCTCGAAGATGTTGCCTTCGGCGTCGCGGAAATAGCACCAGCGGCCGCCAGCCTGAGCGTCCCCTTCGATCTCGGTGACCTGGTGCACGCCGCGAGAGACAAGCTGGCCGCGCGCTGATTCAATGTCGGCGACCGCATACCCAACCTGGTAGCGGGCCCTGGTCGTACTGAGGCTCGCCGCTGCGCTGGACGAGCTCGAGCACACCCGTTTCGCCGAAATCGAACTGGACCCAGCCCGGGCCGGCAGCCAGTTCGGCCAGCCCCAGCACGTCGCGGTAGAACCGGCGTTGCGCATCAAGATCCTCGGCGACCACGCCCACCCAGCATGGCCAGCCCATATTCACGGCCACGATTCCCTCCATCCGTCCGCTGCAGCTCCTTCGGGAGCAGGAATTCCCCACCGGCGCAGGCCCAGGCTACGAACGTCCTGTCTTGCCGCAGATCGGGCGTTCTTACCAGCCTGGGTGCGTGTGGACAGTCATCGGGGATCAGGCCCACTGACGGTCATGCTGACCGCTGGCGCTCTGGCGACCGCCATCGGGAGCGCCGGCGCTGACGTCACGCTCTGTGGCCGACCCTGCTGCCAGCTGATGATCCGTATCCGCCAATATGCACGTTCGCGTGATGCGGTCAGATCGTGTACGTTTCCGCGCATTTCCCGGTTGTTATGGCGCGCAAGCAAGTTGGGCCGGTGTCCCTGGCGCCGGTGTGAGGGTGGTAGGCGCCAGGGGTGGCCCTGCGCGTGCGCACGCCGGTCGGTGCACGGCGCACCCTGGCGTCAGGCAGGTTAGATGCCGTCGACGCGGCCGTCGGAGACGGCGTCCGGGCTTCGGTCAGGCGGGGCGTCCCACTTGGCTCGAGAGTTCCGGTGAGCACGGTACCGACTTCGGGACCGTCAGGGAGTGTTGGGCCGTCCCCGAAGGGGTGATGAAGGGCGTCACTGCGCCGGGCTGAGGCCGGTGGCGGTGAGCAGGTAGGCGTCGCGGTCATTGGCGGGGCCGGTGGCAATGTCGGCGATCGCGGTGCCCACCTGCTCCGGGGTGAGCGCCGGGCCGAGGCGGTCGAGGAAGGCGGGGATATCGACGCCCTGCCTGGCGGCGTAGGCGGCGACTGCTGCCGCGCCAAGGTCAGTTTCCGGACTGAGCTGCGGCAGCACGGAGATGAACCTGATGCCGAGCCCGTCCCGGCCGGACTCCGCGGCGGCGTAGGAGGCGATGAACCGGATGGTGGCCTTGGCCCCGGCGTAGCCGCCGGAAAGTGGCGAGCCGTTGACCGCGGCTCCGCTGGAGAAGGCGATGACCGCGCTGGCTGGCTGCAGGGGGAGCAGCAGCGCCTCGCGGGTCCAGTTGAACACGTGCTGCACGTCGACTTCCCAGTTGCGGCTGAAGGTCTGCCAGGTTTGCCGGTGAATCGGCCGCGGCAGGGGAGCCGCCCCGGCGTTGAGGACCAGCGTGCGGGGGCGGTGCTTGTCGAGGAGCTGGCCGGCGGCCACCGGGTCGGCGGCGTCAGCGGCGACGGGGGTGAAGGTGTCACCGAGTTGTGCGCGTAGTTCCTCGAGCCGGGCGCGGTCGCGGGCGACCCCGACGACCTGCGCGCCGTGCTTGGACAGGGCGATGGCGATGGCGCGGCCGAATCCCCGGCTGGCGCCGGTGACCAGTGCCGTCGTTCCGGAAAGCTCTTGCGTTGACATGTGGGACTCCCTGATGCGTATGCGGCGGTGGTTGGGTTAAACGTCGGCGGGAGCGGGCTGGGGTTTCTGGGATGTGCTGGCAACCGCTTTGGCTAGTTCGTCGCGGCGGACGAGCAGGTAGGTCACCGGGACCGCGGCCAGGCCGATTGCGCCGCAGGCCCAGAAGGCCCAGTGAAAGCCGCTGGTGAGTGCCGCGGCCGGCGCGGCGCCCTGGTGGAGCAGGGTGCTGGCGTGAGTGGCGGCGATCGTGGACGCTATTGCGATGCCGACCGCCCCGCCGAGCTGCTGGGAGGTGTTGATGAGCCCGGAGGCAAGGCCGGCCTCGTGCTCGGCGACCCCGGCCAGCCCGGCGATCGACACCGGGATGAAGGCAAACGCGGTGCCGATCCCGACGACGATGAACGGCCCGGCCAGGCTGGTCCAGAAGTTCCCGTGCACGGGCGCCTGGGTTGACCACAAGATGCCGCCGCCGATCATGGCCATGCCGGCCGCCATCACCAGCTTGGCCGAGCCCCGGGTGACCAGCGCCTGGGACAGGCCGGCGAAGGCGACCGAGCTGAGCGCCATCACCAGCCAGGCGAGGCCGGCCTTCAGTGCGGAGTACCCGAGCACCTGCTGCATGTAGAGGGTGCCGATGAAGATGTACGCGAAGAAGCCGCCGCCAAGCAGCAACCCGACCGCGTTCGCGCCCGCCAGCGTCTTCAGCCGGAAGATCCGCAGCGGCATCAGCGGCGCCTCCACGCGCGTCTCGATGACCACGAAGGCGACGAGCAGGGCGGCGGACACCGCGAGTAGCGACACCGTCCTGGCCGTGCCCCAGCCGACCTGCGGAGCGGTCGAGACCGCGTAGACGAGCAGCGACAGGCCGCCGGTCACGGTAACCGCGCCGAACGGGTCATAGCGCCGCCGCTCGGTGGCGAGCCGGCTCTCCGGCACCACGCGCGGGGCCAGCGCCAGCGCCGCCGCACCGACCGGGACGTTCAGGTAGAAGATGTACTGCCAGCCCAGGTAGCGGGTGAGCAGGCCGCCGGCGATCACCCCGACGGCCGCGCCGCTCGCCCCGATGGCCCCCCACGCCCCCAGTGCCTTGTTCCGCTCGGCGCCCTCAGGGAACATGTTCATCACGATCGACAGCGCCGCCGGCAAGACGATCGCCGCGCCGAGCCCCTGCAGGAAGCGCATCGCGATCAGGAACCCCTCCGCGGTCGCCAGCCCGCAGCCGAGCGAGGCCGCGGTGAACGCCGCCAGGCCGGCCATCAGGATGCGGCGGCGGCCGAGCAGATCCGCGGCGCGGCCGCCGAACAGCAGGAAGCCGCCGAAGGTGAGCGCGTAGCCAGTGACGACCCATTGCAGGGCCGATTCCGGCATGTGCAGCTTGCGGCCGATGGTCGGCAGCGCGACGTTGACGATCGCGAGGTCGGCGACCGTCATGAAGAATGAAACAGCCAGCACCGCGAACGCGCGCCAGCGATGGACCTGGTTCAGACCTTGACTGTCCTGGTAGGCGGTTGCGCCGGAAAGCTGCTGCCTTGACATGCGGGCTCCCTGATGTGTGTGACGCGCGGCCTCACCGGCGCTCACCTGTACCGATCCGGGCCGCGCGGAAAACTGACCGGGCAGCCCGCGGGGCAGATAGTTCGCCGCCGGCCGGTCAGTTTCGCGGCCGGGCCGGATCGGTACCAGTGACGGCGCAGCATGCGACGCCGGGAGGGAGCAGCCATGGCTGTCAGTGAGGATTTCGCGCGTCTCACCGACCCGTTCCGTCCTGAGCTGCTGGCGCACTGCTACCGCATGCTGGGCTCGGTCCACGATGCCGAAGACCAGGTGCAGGAAACGATGATCCGCGCCTGGAGGTCCTACGGCGAATTCGAGGGGCGGGCGTCGCTGCGGACCTGGCTGTACCGGATCGCGACCAACGCCTGCCTGCGCGCGCTCGAGAACAGCAGCCGCCGGCCCTTGCCGTCCGGCCTTGCCGGCCCGGGCGAGTACCCGGAAGCTCCGCTGGCCGCGGCGCGGCCCGAGGTTCCGTGGCTGCAGCCCATTCCCGACACGCTGATAACCGCCGGGACCGCCGACCCGGCCGACATCGTCGCGTCGCGGCAGAGCATTCGGCTGGCCCTGATCGCCGCCTTGCAGTACCTGCCCGCCCGGCAGCGCGCCGTGCTGATCCTGCATGACGTGCTGCGCTGGCGGGCAGCCGAGGTCGCCGACCTGCTCGGCACCACAACCGCCGCGGTGAACGGCATGCTGCGCCGCGCCCGGGCGCGGCTCGAGCAGGCAGCCCCCGACGCGGACCAGATGCACGAGCCTGCCGACCCGGCCGACCGTGCCCTGCTCGACAGGTACGCCACCGCCTTCGAGAACGCCGACATCACCGCGGTCATGCAACTGCTGCGCGATGACGCCGTATTCGAGATGCCGCCAGAGCCGACCTGGTTCACTGGCCGTGAGCTGATCGGGCGCTTCCTGCGGTCCCGGGTGCTCACCGAACCCGGCCGCTTCCGGATGATCCCCACGGCCGCCAACGGCCAGCCCGCGCTAGCGGCCTACCTGCGCGGTCACGACGGCGCGTACCGCGCACACTCGATCTGCGTGCTCACCATCGCCGCATCGCGCGTCACACGGGTCGCCTCGTTCAACGACCCGGGCCTGTTCGCGGCCTTCGGCCTGCCGCAGGCCGTCCCCGCTGCCGCGGCCCCGGTACCGGGCCGATGACCCCGACGGCATGGCCGGCCGACGGTGCCCGGCTGCTTGAACCGTCGGTCAGTTACGCGGTCGGCGTGGTCCTGGCCGTCACGCCAGAGCTCCTGTCCCGCCCGACGCCATGCCGGGAATGGGACCTGCGGATGCTGCTGCGGCACGCCAGCGAATCCCTGGCCGCGCTCGGTGAGGGCATCGAAACCGGACGCGTTGGCCCCGACCCCGCCGCTGAGGACGGTGACCTGGTGGCTGACCCGGCCCGGGCGTTCCGCGATCGCGCCGGCCAGCTGCTGGACGCCTGGACCAGCTCCGGCCACCAGCGCCAGATCATCGAGATCGCCGGCTGCCCGCTGGCGGCCAGCGTCATGGCCGCCGCGGCAGCCCTCGAGATCGCCGTCCACGGGTGGGACATATCCCGGGCATGCGGGCAGCGCCAGCCGATCCCGCGCGCCCTGGCCATCGACCTGCTGGCGATAGCCCCGGCGCTGGTCCCCCGCGCCGGCCGGCACCCCCTGTTCGCGGCGCCGGTCACTGTGGCAGCGACGGCCGGCCCCAGCGACCGGCTCACCGCCTTCCTCGGGCGCTCCCCGGGCATAGCGCCGGCCGTGGGCCATTCGAAGGACGCCGACGAGGCGATGCGGCGGTTGGCCGACCTGGCCCGTCCGAAGCTGGGCCCGTGATCACGAGATCAACCACTCGAGAAAGAGAACGACAATGCGCAAACTGATCGAATCGACCCTCGTCTCGCTCGACGGCGTCATCGAAGCGCCCGAACGGTGGGCCAACTTCGACGCCGAGGCCACGGCGTTGTCCATCAAGCAGCTGGGCAACTACGACGCGTTCGTCATGGGCCGGGTGACCTACGAGAAGTTCTTCGCGAACTGGGGCCACATCGCTGGCAACCCCTACATCGACCTCATCAACGCCATGCCCAAGTACGTCGCATCTCGATCGCTGACCGAGACGGCATGGAATGCCACCCTCCTCGGGCCCGACCCATCCAGCGCGATCGCCCGGCTGAAGGACCAGCCCGGCAAGGACCTCATCAAGTACGGCACCAGCCGCTTCGACGACACGCTCGTGCGAGACCACCTGATCGACGAGTTCCACTTCTGGATCATGCCCGTCGTGGCCGGCTCAGGGCAACGGCTGTTCGAGCACGTGGACACCTCCGGGCTCGACCTCAGGCTCACCGACGAGAGGAGGCTGGAGAACGGGTCGGTGATCCTCACCTACGCGCCCGGCTGACCTCAGTCCATGGCCGGCGGGGCGGGAATGTCGTGCAATGAACTCGGAATGGGCGGTGTCGATGGCGTCGGCGGGATGTCCATGAGGACCCAGGCTGCGCTCGGGAATATCCATAGCCGCAGGTGGTGGACCGGATGCCCGTCGGCGTCGTGCACCAGCCGGGTGACCCGGACGAGAGCGGCCTCAACCGCCGTGTCCGGGAGCTGGGCTCGCCAGCGCGGCGGCCCGGACGAATTGCTCGCTGTCGCCGACCTCGATGCCGCGTTCGAAGTGTCGTTTGAACTTCTCCCGGTAATGGGCGGACCAGAGCCTCGCGCGGCCTTGCAACATCAGCGACGGTTTCGGGTGTCGGCCCGTGGCGCTCCCCGAGCCGGATCGGTACAGCTTCCAGGCACTCACCGCCCCAGGGCTGCGGCGGCGCGCCAGGTTGCGCGCGCCGTGCGCTCCGGCGCAGAGCAGGCGCGACCGTCCGGCGAACGGCAGCGGGCGCCGCGGCTCGACGCCTTGTCGACGCAGGCTCTCAGCGCCGGGCGCAAGCTGGCACGGCGCCATCGTGGAGACAAGGACCGGTACGGGCCCGGTCCGGGCCGGAGATGTCAGTGAAGGCGCATTCAGGGATCCGAGTTTGACCCGGGGAGTCACCTTGGCGCAGAAGCAGATGATCTGTGCTTGTCCGTGACGCTCCACCACGACCAACTGGCCACGCGCTAAATCGGCGTTCGGCGCGCGGCACGCTGCGACCGCCCGGGGCGGAAACTCACCCGGCGTGACGGCTGTCGTGTCGGCTTCACGGCTGACGCCAGGCGGGCCCGGCAGCTGCCCGGCACGCAGGCCCGGTCGCGCCGGGCACGGGCAGGAGCCGACGCCAGCGACTGGAGTTGCTGGCGGCCCTGGCGACATGCACTGGAGCCCGGCTTAGCAGGCACCGCCACCGGGCCCGCGCCCCGGCAGGTGCCGCTGCCCGGGTTCCATGGGAAATGGCTCAGCAAGAAACTTATCTGGTCTGCGACGCTGTAGCACCGGCGGATCAGGCTTCGTGCAGCCATCGTCGCGCGTCACATGTTACGCAGCCATAGCGGCAGCAGACCTTCTCCCGAATCAGGATCCGCGCTGCCGCCTGCTGTCCCCGACGCCGAGCACACATAAAAGGCCAGGTCACGACCCGAAACGAACGAGCCCCCTTACGGAATCGAACCGTAGACCTTCTCCTTACCATCACCACAATCAGTCAGCCCTGTGACCGCCGTACAGGGCCTGACCAGGCTGAACGCTGGCTCACGCCAGCGGAGACTGGCCCTGGCCAGCCCTGCCCGGCGGCATTCTGCCCCCCGAACTGCCCCCCGCGATGATCTCCTGATGACCAGCCAAGAGCAAACCATCAAATAACCGAGCACACGTTCGCTCATCTCCCTGGACAAGCAGGCCGACAGGCGCCAACGTCGGCGTGCAGGCCGGTCCTGGGCACACGCCCGCGAGAGCCAGCCACCACTCCCCAACCCGGATGCATCCCCAGCCGCGCAAGTCAATACCAGCAGCACCAAGCACAGCCCAGCGCCCAGCTATCTGCCGGCTAGGCGCAGCGCAACGGCCCACGACGACAGACTTTCGCCGCTTCCCCCGATCATGCCGGCCGCGAAGCTGCTTTCCCGGCAGTCCTTTCGGCAGCGCTGCCACCGCTGCGATGTGGCGCCAAGACGCATTGCTGATGGACATCCAGATGCCGTGCTCCACGGGATCGGCGCCCACCCAGGGCCCGTCCGCGCGCAGCCCGGCACGCCCGTCCCTGATCGGCCGTGGTCTGCGACAACCACACACGCGAACGGATATGCTCGCGGCGCCGAGGCGCAAAAGCTACGCGCCCAGGAAATCCAGGATCCGCTTGTTGATGCCGGTGGGGCGCTGCACCATCAGGAAGTGCCCGACGCCCTCGATCAGCTCGGACTGCGATCCGGGGCCGCAGTGCTGCGGCACCCGGCTCACCTGCTCCTGGCTCATTCCGTGGCAGCCGTCCTGGGTGCCGTGCAGGTACAGCGTGGGCTGGGTGATGTCCCTGCCCCAGGCCGCGGCCTGCTCTGCTGCCCATTCCGGTGAGCCGAATCGGCTGGGGTCGAACTGGCCCCAGTAGTAGCCCAGGGCGGCCTGGAAGTGAGCTGCCTCGCGGATGCATTCTTTGACCTTGGGCAGGTCCTCAGAGGCATCGTAGCCGGGTGACCAGTCCGCCCAGATCCTGTCGATGAACGCGAAGTTGCCAGCCGAGATCACGTCCTCGCACACCCGCTGCATCTGGAAGTACCAGAAGTAGAACGAGCGCTTGATCTGGTCGTACTTGACGATGTTCTCGCCGAAGATCGGGAACGGCGGGATGTTGAGGATGATGCACCGCCGCCACCGCCCGGGTTCCTTGCCGGCCGCCCCCCAGGCCCCGACCGCGCCCCAGTCGTGGGCGATGAGGATGGCGTGCTCGTCGCCGCCGAGCGCCTCGTGCAGCGCGATCTGGTCGGCCACCATCGTGCTGGAGTGCACATGGTGGCGGTCATCGGGAAGCTCGGTCGGCGCGAACCCGCGGTTGAACGGAGCCACCGCCCGGTACCCGGCGTCAGCGAGCGCCGGGAGCAGGTAGCGGTAGCTGTAGGGCGAGTCAGGGAAACCATGCACGCACAGCGCCAGCGGGCCGTCTCCCTGCGTCAGGTACTCGAACGTTAACTGGTTGGCCCGGACAGTGCCCCTGTTGAAGTCCTGCATGGTGCTACTCCCTTCGGCCGGCCTGCCTGGCGTCAGCCAGTGATCGTGGCCTTTCCGCATATGACACCACATCATGCGTCATCCCGTTACAGGCGCGCGGCATCACGGCGCCGGTGCACCATGGTCGCGATGTGTCCAGCGGTCTCGGTGCCCCTCAACAGAGATTGATGAGCGTCCACCTCGCTGATCGGCTGCGGGTGGCCACCCGCCTTGCTGGCTGGATGGGCTGGACTCCGAGCCACGCGTGCGAGTGCGCATCAACGTTGCGGTGGGTCACGCAACTCGCAGCAACTATTCCCGTTTCGCGGATGGGCGCGCAGAGTAAGGCCAGGAGGTGGGTTGCTGTGGGTGATGCGATCGTCGGGGTTGTAGCGAACCCGCTGTCCGGTCGCGACATCCGGCGCCTGGTTACGCAGGCCTCGGTGTTCCCGACGGCCGAGAAGGCCAACATGATCCAGCGCATGCTCACTGCGCTCGATGCGGTCGGCGTGCAGCGCGTACTGCTCAGCGCTGACCTCGGCGGCATCTCTGCGTCGGTCTTTCGCGCGATCGGGCGGCGCCGCAGTCAGGACGGCCGGTGGCCGGAGGTCGAGTTTCTCGACGGCCAGCCGATCCGGCAGACCGCGCAGGACACCGTGGACGCCGTCCGGCGCATGGTTACCGCGGGCGCGCGGGTGATCGTCTGCCTCGGCGGTGACGGCACCGCCAGGGTCACCGCGTCAGCGGTCGGCGACGTGCCGATGCTGGCGCTGTCGACGGGAACCAACAACACGTTCCCTGTGGTCCGGGAGGCGACCATCGCGGGCCTGGCGGCGGGCCTGGTCGCTACTGGCATGGTCCCGGCCGACGGCGCGGCAACTCGCGCCAAACTGCTCGAGGCACGGGTGGGTGATCGGGTCGAGACGGCGCTCGTGGACGTCGCTGTATCCACCGAACGTCATGTCGGGGCCCGCGCGGTATGGGATCCGGCGAAGCTGACCGAACTCTTCTGCGCGTTCGCGGAACCCGACGCTATCGGCCTGTCCAGCATCCTGGGCCAGGTCTCCCCAGTGGCCCGTCACGAATCTCACGGGGTCACCGCGCGCATTACGGCCGAAGCAGCACTACAGGTCCTCGCGCCAATCGCACCGGGGCTGGTCGTGCGGGTAGGGGTACGCGCGATCGAGCCGATGCGCCCCGGATCCGTTCATCCGATCGATGCGCGGGCTGGCGTCATCGTCGTCGACGGCGAGCGTGAGCTCACCTTCGAGCCGGGCGAGCAGCCCACTGTCCGGCTGCGCGCTGACGGGCCGTGGTGTGTGGATGTGCCAGCGGTCCTGGCGGCGAGTGCTCGCCTCGGACTGCTCAGACGCGCCCGTTAATGGTCCTGGTCCGGCCAGGATCTGCAGGCACCGACCGTCTAGGAGGAGCACATGACTGACACGGTGGAGCGGAGAGCTCTGACTCCAGGGCAACTGCTGAGCGTTTACCGAGCGATGCGGTCGATCCGCGAGTTCGAGGAACGCGTGCACGCGGAGTTCGCGACCGGCGAGATTCCGGGATTCGTCCACCTGTACGCAGGGGAGGAGGCTTCGGCGGTCGGCGTATGCAGCAACCTTGACGACCGTGACACCATCGCCAGTACCCATCGCGGCCATGGCCACTGCATCGCCAAGGGCGTTGACGTCAGCGAAATGATGGCCGAGATCTACGGCCGTAGGACCGGCAGCTGCCATGGCAAGGGCGGCTCGATGCACATCGCCGACCTGTCCAAGGGCATGCTCGGTGCCAACGGCATCGTCGGCGGCGGGCCGCCACTGATCTGCGGGACGGCACTGGCCGCGAAGATCAAGGGCACTGGCGGTGTCAGCGTCGCGTTCTTCGGTGACGGCGCAAGCAACCAGGGCACGACGCTTGAGTCATTGAACCTGGCTTCGGTGTGGAATCTGCCGGCCATCTTCATCGCCGAGAACAACGGGTATGCCGAGGCCACATCCAGCACCTGGTCGGTGGCCAGCGACAACATTGCCGACCGCGCGGCCGGGTTCGGCATGCCGGGCGTCATCGTCGACGGTTTCGACTTCTTCGCCGTGTACGAGACGGCGAGCGAGGCAGTCAGCCGCGCCCGTGAGGGCGGTGGTCCGACGCTCATTGAGATGAAGTTCACCCGCTACTTCGGCCACTTCGAGGGCGACCAGCAGACCTACCGGGCCGGCGAGGTCGAGCATGCGCGGGCCGAGCTGGACTGCCTGAAGCGTTTTGCTGCCCGGGTGATCGAGACCGGCGAGCTCGCCAGATCCGACCTCGACGCCGTCGACGCCGAGGTCGCGACCATGATCGACAAGGCTGTTGACGACGCGAAAGCCGCTCCGCTGCCGACCGAGGCAGATCTGCTCACCGACGTCTACGCCCGCTACTGACCGGAGGCTGGCCATGGCACGCACCATCACCTACCGCGAGGCGATCAACGAGGCGCTGGCCCAGGAAATGGAGCGCGACGAGAGCGTCATCGTGATGGGCGAGGACAACGCTGGTGGCGAAGGATCGCCTGGCGAGGAAGACGCCTGGGGCGGTGTGCTCGGCGTGACGAAGGGGCTCTACCACAAGTTTCCGGGCCGGGTGCTCGATACGCCCATCTCCGAATCGGCGTTCATCGGTGCCGCGATCGGCGCGGCAACGGCCGGAATGCGCCCGGTTGCCGAGCTCATGTTCGTCGACTTCATGGGTGTCTGCTTCGACCAGATCTACAACCAGGCCGCGAAGTTCCGGTACATGTTCGGCGGCAAGGCAGTCACGCCCGTAGTGATCCGCACCATGTACGGGGCCGGGCTGCGTGCCGCGGCGCAGCACTCGCAATGCCTGTACCCGCTGTTCACGCATATCCCGGGGCTGAAGGTCGTCGTCCCGTCGACGCCGTACGACGCGAAGGGCCTGCTGACGCAGGCGATCCGCGACAACGACCCGGTGATGTTCTTCGAGCACAAGGCGCTCTACGACATGGCCGGGCCAGTGCCGGAGGAGGGCTACGCGGTGCCGTTCGGAGAGGCGAATGTGGTGCGCGAGGGCGGTGATGTCACGATCGTGACGCTGGGCCGCATGGTGCACACCTCGCTCGAGGCGGCTGAGCAGCTCGCCACTGCCGGAGTGCAATGCGAGGTCGTCGACTTGCGCACCACCAGCCCGCTTGACGAGGACACCGTGCTGGAGAGCGTCGAGGGCACCGGCCGGGTCGTCGTGGTGGACGAGGCGCACCCGCGGTGCTCGGTGGCCACTGACATCTCGGCGCTCGTCGCAAAGAAGGCCTTCGGGGCGCTGCGGGCCCCGATCGAGATGGTGACGGCGCCGCATACGCCCGTGCCCTTCTCGAGCACGCTCGAAGACCTCTACATGCCTGACGCGCAGCGCATCGTGAACGCCATCAAGACGGTAGCGGAGTGGACTCGATGACCGACGAACGGATCGTCGCCGTGACGATGCCGAAGTGGGGACTGTCGATGCAGCTCGGCAAGATCACCAGCTGGATCGTCGCTGAGGGGGATGACGTGAGCGTCGGCGACGAGCTCGCGGACATCGAGACGGACAAGATCGCGGGAACCCTGGAGGCAGCCGAGGCCGGCACGCTGCGGCGCATCATCGCGAGAGTGGGTGAGGACGTGCCCGTCAGCGGCACGATAGCGCTGATCGCCCCCGCCGACGTCAGTGACGATGACCTCGACGCCGTCGTGCAGGAGGCACGCGCGGTGATCGATGCCGGCGTGCCTGACGAGGCCGCCAGCGGGCCCGCAGTCGAGACGGCCGACATCGGCGGACGGAAGATCTGCTACGTCGGGGCCGGCCAAGCCGGTGGCGTGGTGCTGCTCGTCCACGGCTACGGCGGTGACCGCAACTCCTGGCTGTTCCTGCAAGAACCGCTGGCCGCGCGTCACCGCGTGTACGCGCTCGACCTGCCCGGGCACGGCACGTCAGTCAAGGACGTCGGCGACGGCTCGGTCGACATACTGGCCGATGCCGTCCTCGGCGTACTCGACGCGATCGGCGCCGAGCGTGCCCACCTAGTCGGCCACTCGCTGGGCGGTGCCGTCGCGGTCGCAGCCACAGCCCGGGACCCGCGGCGGATCGGGTCGCTCACGCTGATCGCGCCCGTCGGCTTCGGGCCTGCAGTCAATTCCGGCTTCCTGCGCGGCTTCGCCAACGCGCAGACGCGGCGCGAGCTCAAACCGCTCATCGGCCAGCTGTTCGCCGATGAGAGCCTGGTGACCCGCCAGCTGATCGATGACCTGCTCGCCTACAAGCGGCTGGACGGGGTCGGCGAGGCACTGCATGCCCTGCTGGGCACACTCCTGGACGGCGACTCGCAGCGCGCAGATTCCGCCGCGGCTGTCAGGGTGATCGGCGGTGCAGTGCCCGTCACGGTGGTCTGGGGCAGCGCGGACCGCATCATCCCGCCTGCGCAGGCCGAGTCTGTGGCCGGCGCGGTCTGCTACCTGCTCGACGGCGCCGGGCACATGCCGCACATGGAGCGGCCGGCGGAGGTGCAGGCCGCGATCGAGGAGGCCATCGCCAGGGCAGGATAAGCAGGCTGAGTCTTCCGCGAGCTGGTCTGCGCCGTCTGCCGGACGGGGGTGATCGGGGGACGGTCTCATACCTGCCACGCATGACCGAGCCCCGGGCTCGTCGGATCGGACGAACGCGCAGATGAGGCTGGACTGCCGCTCGGTGGATTGAGTCGGCAGCACTGGCAGCGCCAGCGTTACAGAATGTCCGTTCGGTGCCGCCCGGACCGCCTTGTCGGTCGGCCGGGGCTGGCGCGCAATCAGGCGGATATGGTTCGTGTCCTGACGTCGGTGCCATCACGGAGCGCGACCTCGCGCAGACGGGGCCATCCGCGGGTGGCAGCACCTGACCTGTTCCAGGGGCGGTCCCTTATGCGCCTCGTCACTCACATCGGTGGGCACAGCCAGCGTCTTGGCACCTAGGCTCGCGATCTCTTGCTCAGCAGCCTCGAGGGCGGTCTGGTCGACGTCGGCCAGGACCACGTCCAGCCCGGCGAGCGCGAAGCGCTCGGTCAGCGCCAGACCGATACCACTTGCTGCGCCGGTAACGACTGCGTCCGTTTCGCTGGCAGGCGGCGAGGATTTCCTGTCCCGTGTAGCGGCGGGCCTCGGTCCATTCGTCGTTCTGCTCGGCCAGCACGCCTGGCCTACGACGCCGGGTACGGGGCAGGCCCCGCCGTCTTCTGCCTGCTCGTTGGTCACACCAGATACCCGGCTGCCTTCGCCCTCACGGGCGTGCTGATGCTCGCTGCCCTGCCAGCGGCCCGGCGGCGGCACGCGGCTCGCAGCGCCAGGGAGCTACCGCTAGGGCACGACTATCAGGGGCACCGGTGAGTGGCGGGCCAGGCCGACAGCGACCGAGCCGACGACGCGGTGCGCGACGAGAGACGAACTACCCACCACGATCACGACGGTTGCGTCGGGGTGGGCAGCGCCGATGTCTCTGGCTGCCGCGAGCAGTTCTTCTGCAATCGAGCCCTGGCGCCGCTCGAAGCCCCAGCGCTCCTCGCGGCCGCTAAGCTGCGCGCCGGCCATCGTGCGAAGTTCCTGCTCGACGTCGTCGAAGTCAGTTTCCAATTCGCCTACGGCAGCCGGCGACAGCGCGGCCATGCTGGGCATATGAGCCACGTACACCAACTCGATGCGGCCGGTCCGACCCTGCAGGAGGTTGACAGCGGCGTCGAGTGCCCTGCTGGATGGAGGAGACCCGTCAAAGCCGACGACAAGGCGCAGATCCGTGGCGGGCGGCATGCCAGTGCTCATCAAGGGAGGATAGCCCCAGTGCCCTCGCGAGACCGTACCCGGCATCCGGCCTACCGCAAGGTCGGCCTGGTTACTTGGCTGGCGTTACCGTTAGCGGACCGGCGTGGCCGCCGATCCAGGAACCCGGGTCACCACCGGCGAGCAGCTGCACAGGGCCACGGGAATCGCTTCGAACCCCGGTTGCGGGGCGTGCGCCGGGGCGGGGGCCGGGCGCGCTGGCCCTGTGGCCAGGCCGGGCGCGGTCCTGGCGGCGGCGGTGGTGGCGGCGGCCCTGAGCTCGGCTAGCCGACGCTTGGACGGCAGCAGGACGATCGCGAGGATGAAGCCGAGTCCGAGCAACGCTGCTGAGATGGCGAAGGCCAGGGTGTAGCCGTGGGTGGCCGCGATCGCCGGCGCCAGCGGGCTGGTGTGGTGGGCCACCAGGTAGCTGGCCGTCGCGGTCAGCGCGATCGTGCTGAGGGCGGACGTCCCGATCGAGCCGCCGACCTGCTGCATCGTGTTGACCAGCGCGGAGGCCACGCCCGAGTCCTCGCGGCGGACTCCCGCCGTGGCGGTGTTGATGGCCGGGGCGAAGATCATGCCGAAGCCCAGGCCCAGGATCAGCAGGGCGGGCAGCACGGCGCCTGCGTAACTGGAGGTCACGGTGACCTGGGTCAGGTACGCCATCCCGCCGGCGCCCAGCAGCATGCCGGCCGCGATCAGGACGCGCGGCCCCAGCCGGGGCAAGCCCACGATGCTGGCCAGGTTGGAGCTGAGCAGGATGCAGCCGATCATCGGCAGGAACAGCAACCCGGTGGTCAGCGGGCTTTCCGCCTTGACCACCTGCAGGTAGTAGGTGAGGAACAAGAAGGTGCCGAAGATCGCGATCCCCGATATGCCGACAGCCACGTAGGAGCCGCCCCGGGTGCGGTCCAGTATTACCCGCAGCGGCAGCAGCGGGTGACTGGACCGCTGCTCGGCGGCAACGAACCCGGCGAGCAGCACCACGCCCCCGGCCAGGGAGCCGATGGTCAGCGCGGCCGTCCAGCCGGCGGTCTCGGCACGGGAGAAGCCGAAGACAATCAGGAACAACCCGGCGCAGGCCAGCACGGTGCCGGGCCAGTCCATCCGCGGCCGGGCGGCCGGGCGGCTGCTGCGGATATAGGCGAGGGCGCCGGCCACGGCGATCGCGGCGAACACCAGGTTGACATACAGGCAATACCGCCACGAGAGGTACTGGGTGAGCACCCCGCCCAGGATGAGCCCCACCGCGCCGCCGCCGGCGGCGACCGAGCCGAACACGCCGAACGCCCTGCCCCGCTCGCGCGGATCCTGGAAAGTGCTGACCAGGGTGCCCAAAGCGGCCGGGGCGAGGAGGGCGTCGAACACACCCTGCAGCGCCCGGGCCGTTACCAGGATGACGAACGAGCCGGCCGCGCCGCCGATGGCCGAGGCAACGGCGAAACCGGCTAGACCGGTGATGAACACCCGCTTACGGCTGAACATGTCGCCGATCCGGCCGCCCACCAGCAGCAGGCTGCCGAAGGCCAGGGCATAGGCCGTCACCACCCACTGCCG
>WNFB01005253.1_pt1 | contig 25529 bp, 25 predicted proteins | sample 5400501 | NCBI WGS metagenome assembly WNFB01 (sample SAMN13153341, study PRJNA577476) | soil metagenome | isolation source: 200 cm saprolite under Douglas fir tree site 2 hole 1 | place: USA:California | collected 2015-04-18 | reverse complement strand
CGCTCCGGCAGGAGGGAGTATCTACCATCGGATGTCCGGTAGATGGCCACCCGATGAATAGTTTCCCAACCAGCGTTTCCTTGACGTCGGATCTGGATGGTCAGCACCTCAGCGTTAGGGTCGCTCTTTCCCGGCCAGACGGTCAGGCCGAGAAAATCTCCGTTGGGCAGCTTGCTCGTGAACCTTGCCTTGTACTTCTGCCTCTCAGCCATCATGGGGCCAATATTGCTCGTTCTTCGCGTATTAAGATGCGCTTTTTCTTGACTAGGAAAACCCGGTCAAAAGATGCATCTTATTTATTCGACTCCTGAGTACTGAGCAACGGCATTGCTCTCTGGAACGCTAGTTGTTCTCCGAGCGTTGGAACGCGAAGATCTGAAGGCGTTGCACAAGTGGCAGAACGACGAAGAGATCATGCGCTTAGCCCGCTCCTTCCCCGATCACGTGATCTCGATGGAAGCGCTGGAAGCCGAATTCGCGAGAGAGCTGAAGGGAGAAGATACAGGACGGAGAGCCTACATCATCGAAGAGAAAGCCACACGCAAGCCACTGGGCTGGGCGACAATTCGAATTCACCAGTTTCAACGCAGGATGACGGTTGCCGATGTCGGTTTGGCACTTGGTGAGAGGGCCGCGTGGAACAAAGGTTACGGGACAGAAACGGCCAAACTTCTCCTCGACGAAGTGTTTAGGCAATTGAACCTGCATCGAGCCGAATGGTGGACCTACGCCGAGAACAATGTCAGCGTTCAACTGGCAAAGAAACTAGGCTTCAGAGAAGAGGCCCGCCTACGGGACGCGGTCTTCTTCGACAACCGCTACCATGACCTGGTGGTGCTTGGCCTGCTAAAGGACGAATTCGAATCGATAAGATCCGCTTCTGAAGTGTCAAGGGACAAGGCGACCGTTAGTTATTTACAGAGCCCTTAACGGGAAAGCGAGCGACAATGAGCACCCTGGAAATGAAGGCCCAGAAAGGAGATACCGTATCGGTGCACTATCTCGGACGATACCCGGGCGGAAAGGTCTTCGATACCTCAATGGAGAGAGAAGCGAAATCCGCAGGACTCTACAATCCTGCGCGAGACTACAAGCCGTTGCAGGTAGTTCTCGGAGCCGGAAAAGTGATTCAAGGTTTCGACGAAGCCCTGATCGGCATGAAGATCAACGAGGAGAAAGAAGTTGTGATTCCACCCGAGAAGGCTTACGGAAAGACTGGGAACCATCCCATGGCAGGGAAGACTCTACAGTTCAAACTTAGAGTAACCAACATCAAACGCCAGTAACGAGATTCCAATTCGATCTAACACGGGAATCTCTATTGTACCGTGTGAGGCTCATTCACTGGAACGCGGCTGAAGCCAAAAAGAAAGTAGATCACTTGCGCACTATTGGATATGTTGTGGAATACAACGGGTTCACTTCAAGCCTGCTTCGCGAAAGAGAGAATCCTCCAAACGCGATCATCATTGACCTGTCTACGTTACCGTCCCAAGGACGGGACGTGGCAATGGCGCTAAGGTCGTACAAGTCAACCCGAACAATACCTTTGGTCTTTGTCGATGGAGAGCAAGAGAAAGTCGAAAGAGTCAGGGCTCAGATTCCCGACGCACTCTACACAAACTGGGATCAGATAGTCGAAAAACTGGAAGGCGTCATCCGGCACCCTCCTGAAGAACTCCCACGAACTAGGTCACGCCTAGAAGGTTACGCAGGAGCGCCTCTTTCCAAGAAGCTCGGAATCAAACCAGGATACGCCGTTTCCCTCGTTGGGGCTCCTCCGGGCTTCCGAGAGACCCTGGGCGAGTTACCGGAAAATGTGGTGTTGCGAGATGGTGTAAGAGGCCAGTCCGACCTAACGCTATGGTTTGCGAAGTCTCGAAGAGAGTTGGAAGAGAGATTACAACACATGAGGTCGTTTTCTAAGAACGCGGGATTATGGATTCTCTGGCCGAAGCAGGCCTCTAAGCTTCAAACGGACTTGGGACAGTCACTTGTCCGGGAGGCAGGCCTCGCCGCCGGAATGGTTGATTTCAAGATCTGCTCGATCGACAAAAACTGGTCCGGCCTCCGATTCACCCTAAGAAAGAAGTAAGCGTCGTCTGCCATGGTTTGCGTGCTGGTTCAAGTAATCAGCAGTTCTCGATCTTGGATTGAGGATCGACCACTTTTACCCGAACCGAGTCCGCGATGGTAACACAATGTCAGTACGGTCGTCCACCCGAAGTGCAGCTACGACTCTGGATTTGGCTTTCTTGGAATGGTCTGCGACTAACGAGCAAGAATGTCGTAAGGACTGGAGGCGAGACGGTTGAGCTTGGTGGACCTTTTGATATCAATCGGTAGCGCTGGGCTAGCTGTGTTTAGCCTGCCTACCGTACTGAACAAGAATTCTCAAGTTCCAAGAAAGACCGCAAGTATTCCTTCGGCGTCTATCCTGACCTATTTCGTTCCTTTATTCGCGATCAGCGGATTGGAGCTTACTGCCATAACTATTGCGGGACAGGCTATCGTGTGGTGGCTAATCGTAGCGTTTAGGCCTGTTAGAAAGACGCGTTAGCCTGATGGTGTGGTGCGGCCGCCGGGATTTGAAGTCCCGAGCCGTTGTTTAGACGGCTTCCCGGGTCGTTGGGTTGGAAGCCCATTGGACGCGTCCAACGCTATGTCCTAGACCAGGCTAGACTACGGCCGCTGGCCATGCGTTAAGTCCATGGTCTTTTCTGCCTTACGATTGGTCGAGAACACTAAGCAGACAGGGTTGAGCCAAGCTGCAGAACCTAGCCATCGGGTCGGTCTCAACTAGTCTTAAGAATCTGACGATGTCCCGGTAGGATGTTTTGAAAATTGTCCCACTTGAACTCGATCTAGCTCAGGCCCGTGACTATCTAAACGACAGGAGCTTGCAAATTGGCCGTATTCTTCCTGTCGGTGACGACTTACTTGGAGAGTTCTTCCCAACAGGCAACAGTTATGTTCTGAGGAAAGGACGGATCATCGACGCCCTCTTCTCCTATAACGCGGGAAGAGAAAAGCACGCTCCCACCGCGAGATTCCGGGTTGTAACAGATTCTGTTTCGGGCCTGAGAGAAGCGACAAGACTCGTTGAGGAAACAGCGGTTGCGGGTGAGAAGCTAGTTCTTCGAACTAATGTGTTCGGGTACGACAAGAAGCGGCTTCAGGCCCTGAAGGCGTTAGGATACGCCATTGGCGCTTCTTTGCCGGGAGTCGTCTCACTTGATGGGAGGAGAACTATCACCTTCTCTACAAGGATCTAAGTTCGAGGTACAAGCCAGACATCCGAAGAAGCTACGCAAAGCCCGGCCTGTACAAGGCGGTAAGGGTGGATAAGACAAAGACGCCTAAACTGAAAATCAGAGGCTATCGATCTGATGATCGGCCGATCCTTGACAAGTTCATAACTCATCAGAACGTGATTCGGGGAATCGGGTCTGGAGTCTTCGACGGCCTATACCCGTTTCCACCGGGAGATTATCAGCGAAGGGTTGAGGCAAAGCAGGTTTTTCCCATCGTGTGCGAAGACGAGCTGATCGGCGAACCTGTGGGCTCTGTCGACTTATTCGGATCTTCCGCACAAGTCATGCAACACTCCATGGCAACTGGAATCTATGTCAGGCCTGACTACCAAGGGCTTGGCGTTGGGACGATGCTAATGGAGGCTTCGAAGACTCTTGCCATGAGGTTGCACTTAGGCAGGGTCTGGTTGAGCGTTTTCGACGGAAACAGTCCAGCGCAGGCGCTGTATCGGAAAGCTGGGTTTGAAGAGAATGGCAGATTGCCAGGGTGGTTGCAAGAGGGGTATGTCGACGAGATTTTCATGACTCTAAAGCTAGACTAGATTTCCTCATAGGCCCCTAGATCGATGCTCATCCGTTCTTGAGCAACCACTCTCTTCGGGCAAGACCGCGTTCGGTTAGAGCGTATTGGAACCTGCCTGCTCGGCGGGTCCGGCTCAAGAGTCCCTGTCTCCAATAGCGCAAGAGCGCCATCTCAACTGCTTTGTCAGTCAGGTTGAGATTCTCCTCGGTTTCCAAGAGCTGTCGAATCTTGAAACTGTCGAATTCCTGGGTTGAATCAAAGAGCCCGAGTATGCGGACCTTGAGCTCGTTGAAGTTCATTCTTGCGAGTCGTCGTTGGTGGTGCTCATAAACTATTGTGAGAGGTGCGATTCTGGTAATCCTCTTAGCATGTTCGCGAGGGGGTGGAGAGTAACACCTTGTAGCTTTTCCCGAGCATGTTATTTCGGCGAAACACTTTCACTTTCACTCCCGATTCTCAAAGTAACACCTTGTAAGGAAGGCTTCGGGACCGAAAATCGTTATATATCTACAACGGAGAAGGCTCGGGCTGAGCGTTATTGTCAGATCTTGAAGCAGTTCAGAGCTCTGTTCGGCCGAGCCAGCCCAGCGGAACGATTGAAGTTACCGTAAGGCACAACGGGGTAGAGACCAAAGTCATCGGTAATCCAGAGAACGTTGTTCGCGAGCTTGTCATGTTCTTCTCGAAAGCCTACCCGTCTCTGGAACTAGCGTCGAGGCTGGTTCTTTCTGTCGATAGTGTAGAGTTCCTGCAGAGCTGTTCAGGCGTCATCGCCTACTCGCCGGAGGGTCTCGTGATCCGCAAGGATACAACGACTTTGAAGGATAGAGAGCTCATGATGCTTCACGTTGCCGGAGCACGTATGTTCTACCTGATGGGAAAGAAAGACAACGATTCAATCTCGTTAGACGAACTGGCTAAGATTACCGGCCGGGTCACTGGGACAATTGCAGGCCGGCTCAGCGAACTGGTCAGGGAACAACTGCTCGAACGAATCGGAAAAGGCTCCTACAGGCTCACTACAATGGGACAACGTATTGTCATGCAGACACTGATGCCGAAGGCCGTTCAGCTCCCGGAGAGGTAGAAAGCGATGACAGAGCGTCCGAAGATCAAGGTTCAGATCGAATGGGGAGACATCAAGCATTCTGCCGAAGGCGACCTAGAGACAGTTGTGCAAGAGGTCATGCGGTTCGCAGCACAGGTCCTGCCAAACTATTCACTCGCATCGAAACTGACCTTCTCTCCAGACTACTCGTCCATGGTGGACGATCTCTCAGAGACGGTCAAACTGACGCCTGAGGGCGAGGCTGTATTTCTGAAGCCGGAGATGTCAGCAGATCACTCGATCTCGCTTGTCCTACTAGCCACAAGAGTTGCACATGCAGTGGGCACTCGACCCGGCGTCGACATGAGCCCTGAGAATATCAGTAAGGCAATCGGAAAATCGGTCAAGACAGTCCGCAACACCCTAGCGATGATGGGAAAGACCGGTATTGTAGAGCGGACCAGCGAAGGAAACTACCGTCTTTCAATCCAGGGAATCCGGAAGTCGCACGAGATCGCGAAAGCCGTAACAGCCCGTGCGGCTATGTCCCAACATGAAACAAAGGTGACTGCGCCGGGATGATACTAGAGAGGGTGCGGGGACAGGCGGGAGAGGGGGATCTCCCGCCCAATACTGGGGGAATCTAACCTTGCTCCACCGCACCCAGGAACTAACTGAACCTCTCGCACAATTAAAAAGCATACCGGAAGAACTTCAACATCCAATCCCAGAAGCCCTCCTCCAGCTCTCAACAAAATCTATGCAATCGCTACGCGGGTCGACACTCAACCCACGGACAGTGTCCCTTGTGGACATGGGATTGGATGATGGAGACTCTGACGAGCAGCTGGAAATCGGAGCCTCCTCGATTGCGATGGGCTTGAAACGCAGCCCAATCAACCCGTTGAGAGAATCGGTTCCAATTGCAGCATGCGACGCATCCAGTGTCAAGATTGGTGAAACCGATACCGGAATGATATTCGCAATCCGGGCAGTTGCCGTCTGGCGACAGCCCGACAAGATTGCCTTCACACGATGGGGACCACTGTTGTTCCATATTCCAAATTCCGATGGCCAGCAAGAAAAGTACAGAGACGACGAGTCACGACTCTTCGGCGGACTATCGGTCAAGACCCTCCGAGTTCTGACAAAGCTAAGAAATCACGTGGAACGTTGGGTCCAGGAAGAACTAGCGGTCACCGTCAAGGATGGTATAGTTCTGCTAGATGGATCGTTGACCGCCGGAACTCCAGACAATCCTTCCAGCAGGGTCCAAAGAATCCTCTCCACTGCCCGCAACAACAACAGCATCGTCATCGCTCTCTCCAAATCAACGCAGCTTACAGTTGGTGGGAAGAATATTCTCGGCTTCTTCGACGCCGAAAAAATTCCCCACATCATCGACATAACATCGGTTGTGGAGAACGAGTATCCAGCATATCCGATCAGGTTCCTCGGACGAGTGTGCGTGTCGAAACTTTCACCAGACGGGTTCCTGTTCCGCACCGATATCGATCGTGACGCTGATGAACAGCAGTCCCTAGTTGCGCTTGGCCGAATAGCTGGCACCGATGTGATCTTCCACGGCTATCCTGAGACACTGCGGATAGCTCACATCTTCAGCACCTTCACCGCCAACGAGATTCTCGCAGTTCAACGATTTGTTGCCAGCAACCATCACGTCACCCTTCAATCCCGGCCGAATCTACGGCGTTCGTTGTTCGGACCCTTCGGAACAAGCAGGTACGTGGCCTAGATGCGGATCTACCGAAAGGAAGCGGATGAGGTCCAGCTTATCGCCTTCCCTGACGAACAGGTTCACAAGGGCGATTACTTCCTTATCGAAGACCCAGCTCAATCGAGAGGACTCCTCGTCCAAGCGATAGATCTCCAATACGCAAATGTCCCTGGGGTCTTGGAGGACATTCTGAGAGACGTGATGACTGACGGGGAGCTTTCAGGGGAGGATGTGGACCCGCTGAACATTTCGAGCCAAGTAGACGCGTTGAAGGACACGAGGTTGGCAGTCTGCAAGATTCGTGGAACCATTGCTCAGGATGGGAGCCTTTCGCCCAGCACTTCCTGGCTGCCATCACGCACCTCATCAAAGATCCGACCCTATGCAGTCAACAAGCTGATAATGAACGGTGGAAAGATGCCGGTCAAGCTCGGACATAACGACGGCGAGCCAGTAAGCGTAGACGCCAGCGGACTCGATGGCGGTCTCAATATTATCACTGGAAGAAAGGGATCAGGGAAGTCTCACCTGGCGAAACTACTCCTGTTGTCAATGGCAGGATGGGGTGCTCCCTGCATCGTTCTAGACGTTAACGGAGAATACATCAACCTGCACAAATCGAAAGATGGACGACAATCTTCTGCGCGGCTGACCGTTCTAGCGCCGAGAAGCGGTCTAAACTTCTCCATGGCCAAACTAGGACTGAGAACCGTGGCAGGGGTCTTGAGTCACGCGCTCGATCTGCCCGCGACCTCGTCCAAGGTCTTCACTACCATCTGGAAGGATCTCGAATCTCGGGGGGACTTGACTCTGCCGACCGTAATACAGACTGTTCAATCGTGGAGTTGCCATGATAGCGTCCGCGAAGCGCTGACTTCTAGGCTACAGGTCTTGATGGAATCAGGACTGTTTGACGAGGCGAACCCGCTTACCGAGGAACGAATTCTCCACACAATCGAGGGAGGCGGGGTCCTGGTTGTTAATTTGAAGAATCAGAGCCAGATCGTCCGACGAATACTCGTCGAGATCTTCCTCGGAGAACTAACCAAGATTCTCTCCAGCAACTGGCTCAAGGCCGCGTTTCTCTTCGCAGAGGAAGCACACCTGTATTTGCGCGATACTTACTGGGATGACATAGTTACACGGATGAGGCACATTGGCTTGTTCACGACGTTCATCACGAATCAACCGGACACGGTTCAGGAAACGATCTACAGGCAAGCAGACAACGTATTCATCTTCAATTTCACAAACGAACACGATATCGATGCGATTGGCAAAGTGGCAAAAGCGGACAGCGATACGATACGCTATCTCGTCAGAGGAATCCCCACCAGGAGGTGCCTACTCTTGGGCAACGTCGTCAAGGACCTGCCAATGATGGTCGACGTGGAACAGCTTGACGTCAGAACAATGGGAGAGACGAGACTCTTCTTTTCGTAGAATCAGTTGTAGGCGCTGGTCGCACCGAATCTGGTGATGGTGAGCCCGTTTATTCTCTGGCCATCTGCACTAGGTCGGACGGTTCCTTCTTGCTGCTCTCGGAGAGGCTCATTATTCCTCCGGTGAGACTCTGACCTAGCACGCCATTCGTGGCAAATATCTGCGCTACCCGCAACGAGGTGCCCCCAGCCATACACACCAAGAGGACCTTTCGGTTGTCCTTGGGCAGAACTTTCGTGATATTGTCGGGTATTTTTTCGGTCGAGATCAACGTTTGGACATCTGAGGCTCTTGCGACTTTGATCTTGCTCTCATCGCATCCAAGAGATGATGCTAGGAGTTTGATGCCGTCCTCTTTCGGGACGAACATGCCGTGGGTCCAGAGAACCTCTCCATAATCTGCTACACTGGTGCTTGCCTGTGGAAGAGTCACTTCTAGAGGAGGCGGTGACTGTGCCACTGTTCCGAGAGTGCTCCGGTACTTGTCGATGCCATCGGCTAGCATCACAACAAGCTTGTCACCTACACCATAGTTGAGCATCTGTAAACAAGCATATAGTGCCAGTGCGCTGCTCTCGCCGATGTCGTAGCCTCTGCCAACGAAAAAGCGAAGTACCCGCCTGGCTTGTTCGAAGTCCACCTCGTGCTGTCCCGCATACAGTGCGGGATCGTAGAATCTGAGGCCTAAGGCCTTGTCTTTGGTTCGTATTCCTGCAACGTCTTGGTTCTTAAGAGGGAATACTACGTGAACAGATTTCTTGCCGTATTTCGTCTGAAGGTATCTACTGATGCCTGCAGACGTGCCTCCTGTCCCAAAAGCCGAGATTATCTTGAACTCGGCGAGTGATAGACCGTTGTCTTTGAGCTGTTGGTCTATCTCTGGCGCTGTTACCGTCTCGTGCGATTTGACATTCAACTCGTTATCATATTGTTCGGGGCAGAAGCCTCCGTAGACCCTTGCCAATAGTTTCGCGAGGTTGATCACGTCCTGTCTCGCGAGAAGGCCTTCGATCTCGGCGCGTGACTTGTCGAACCTCGCAGTGTCCAGTCCGAGATCCGACAGTTGTCCGCGGACATTGTTCGCGGTTGCTTTCGCGATAACTAGGTTCTGGTCCATTGCTAGACCGGGTGCTGGGCAAATGTCAATGTCCAGATTCACGGTCTTGGCTGAGTTCTTGTTCAGTTCATCCAAGACGCCGCTCTGAAGCTTCCTTGAAACTAGGAAAATGACGTTGATCCCGATCTTTTCCAGCGTCCCAAGAGCGATACCAAAATTGCCGGAGGTTGCCTCGAAGACAGTTTGACCAGTTCTTAGTTTGCCGGAGGCAATGGCATCTTCGATTATCTCAACAGCTGGGCGGACTTTGACCGAGCCACCCGCGATTTTCGAATCGAACTTTCCGAGCACCTTGATGCTCTTTGCAGTAATCTCGAGGCCATATTCGACCCGGGCACACTCCAACAGCGGGACGGTCAGATCTTCCAAAGGCGTTGGGTTGACGAAGGTCTTGCCCCCGTCCTTTTCGACAACGTAGGGGACTTTGCTCTTTATCTCGGTCTGGAATCGTTTGAGAAGTGCTTCGTCAACTAGAAGCTTAGTCGGGGGATGCTGCATTCCTTGCCTAACCGATTGGGGATACGGCTTTATATAACGTATGTCATAAACGTGCCCTATGACTCAGACCTACAAAGCTCCAGACGTTCCAAGCGATAGAATCACGCCCGAATTCGTCAGGGACGAGCTATTGAACTGTTTCGAGAGCGCCAACAGAGAATTCGCCACCTTGCTCAACCAGCCAGTTACTGACGAACAGCTGAAACAGCAGGTGAAACAGTTCGTAGAATCAGTTTTCGTCAACTGTGGCGCTAGTTACACGGACCCGACCAAAGAGGGAATCTTGACGGCTATGAGCCAGTGCAGGACGAACGCTGAGAAAATGATGGGCCTCCAAGGAGCCGGGATCATACAGCACCACTATGATGAAATGATGAAACTTGTCGACCGACTACCTGAGCGGCCCGCTTACGTCGCAGTATCCCGCCTTGTCTGATGACAAGAGCGCCGAGGTCAGCAGATAGGGCGAAGTTCTTCCTCTCGTAAGTCATTAATTACGCTCCTGTCTGCACAACCATTAGAATTGGAGTCTGTAACCCAGCAGCTTCACACTCCTAGAGCTGTCCGACTCGACCGAATTGCAGACGAGACGCCTTCAATCCGCTCTTTCTGGTTCAGCGACTCTACTCTACACAACGCCAAGCCTGGTCAGTTTGTAATGGTTTGGGTCCCCGGAATTGATGAGGTTCCCATGAGCGTGCTGGCGATCCATGGGAGAACGGAGGCGGGAGTTGTGATCAAGAAGGGCGGACCCGTTAGCACTGCGCTATGGGAAAAGAAAATTGGAGACAAATTCTGGGTCCGAGGCCCGTATGGTCATCCATTCAGTGTGGGACATCACCACAAACTGCTCGTTGTCGGCGGAGGAACAGGCCTTGTTCCACTGATCTCTTTCCTAGTCCACCTGAGGGGACGAGACGTCACATTGATCACAGGTGCGAGAACGTCGAGCGAGCTCCTGTTCAAGGAATGGTTGCTTAAGGAAAGCAAGGATCACCACTTCAAACTACTCTTCGCGACCGATGATGGGACCTATGGAGAGAAGAACCAGGTGCCAAAGGTCGTCGAGCACGTGTTGAGAGAGAGTAGCTTCGATGCCATCTACACTTGTGGACCTGAACCTATGATGAAACTAGTCTACGACCTCGCGATGCAGAAGCGATGCCACATACAAGTCAGTCTCGAACGAGTGTTCAAGTGCGGAATCGGAATATGCGCCGCCTGCGTAATCGGACCATACCTAGTATGCCACGACGGACCAGTATTCTCAGAAAGAGAACTCAGCGGGATGCCAGAGTTCGGAAAAACCCGACGAGACCTGTCGGGAAAGAAGGTTTCGCTAGGGGTTGGACACTGAGCTTTTCCCTGCGTCTAATGCATCATCTGGTTCAAGGAACGATTAAATATCTCACGACGCTATTCCAACCTCCAGAAGGAATGAGCAATACCAACTCACGGCTCGCTAACTAAGGCAGGAAAGGTCAGGCAGCAGACTCCTAAGATTCAGGCGATGAACAAGCCAGGACTTTCTCCAAGGGAGAGGGTTAGGCGGAATTCTGAGAAGAGATTCGTTCTCGGCCGAAAACCAGGCCAGAACTACATGCGAACCTAAGCTCCTACAAATCGGGACTGATGCTGCGAGTTATCCTGTCGATCTTGATACTGGCTGGGTTTCTTGTAGGTTCCCTGATTTACGTGGGCTTCTATACAGAGAGCTTCAGCACCCTCCAAAAAATTATCTCGATCCTAGTAGCAATGATAATTGCGTTTGCGATTCTAGCAATTGTCTGGGTTACGTGGGCAGGTCGGAGAGGTATGATGGGCTGGTGGAGAGACTAGCCCAATAGTTGAACTGACAAGCACTTATCTGGAACTCTCGCGTTCACGGCTTCGGCCGACGCATCGGAGCCCCATACATTGTCTCTCACAATTGACGCTTTACTTGTCTTTCAATCGACTTTAGTGTTTCTTCTTGCCGGATACGAGTATCTTACCCTGATGCATTTTCCCGCCTTACCGGTAGATGCAACGCACACTTCGAATCGTGCTCTAGTGTCGATCATTCTTCCGGTTCGGGATCAAGCAAAAACGGTAGGCGAGTGTGTCGCTTCACTTGTTGGATTGGAATATCCAGAGAAAGAAATTATTGTGATCGATGGCAATTCCACCGATGGGACCCTCGACATTCTCCATGGTTTCAATGGCGGAATCAAGCTGGTCGAGGAAGAACCTCTTCCTCAAGGCTGGGTAGGAAAGAACTGGGCTTGCCACATGGGCTACCAACAAGCCCGGGGTGATCTTCTTCTATTCACTGATGGCGACTCAATTCACTCACGCGATAGCCTTGCAAAAACAGTGAATTATCTGGAAGCCACAAAAGCCGATCTGGTAACTCTTGCTCCTGCGGCGATTCTTCGAACTTTCTGGGAGAAACTTCTCCAGCCGCCAATATTTTGGCTGATCATGATGTTCGTCGGAGGCAAGTGGGTCAACGACGATAGCAAGCCGCGTTGGGCTCTTGGAAATGGCCAGTACATGCTGTTTCGCCGCGAGGCCTATGACAAAGTCGGCGGACACTCCGCTGTAAGGGATAGAATATCCGAGGATTACTCGCTGGGCAGGTTGATCAAAGCGAAAGGTCTCAGACTTAGAATGGTCACAGCCAATGACTCACTGGGCGTCCGAATGTACTCTAATCTACCTGAGATCTGGCGTGGATGGAGAAAGAACTTCTATTCAGTCTCTGGAAATCATCCATTCTTTCGGGCCACATACCGATTGGTACTCCTCTTCACCTTTCTCGTCTTGCCCTTCGTCGTCCTCGGATACGGCATATACATTGCGCCAACAACGCCCTTGAACGTTTACCTCCTCACAGGCGCTTTCATGGCCTTCTTCCTGTGGTTGGGAGTTGTAATTCTTGATCGGTCGATAGGGGTCAGTCCTGTCTATGCTCTACTGCTCCCACTCGCCGTCCTTCTCTACATTGGAATAGGCATCGACTCGACTATTCGGGGAGCGCTAGGAATGGGGTTTTCGTGGAAGGGTCGTGTATACGGAAAACCCATAACTGGCCAGCTCAAAGCCCCAGTTCCCTAAGAAACATGGACGGAGTGTGCCTAGATTGAGCCAGACAAGGGAAATCGTCTCCAATGAAATAATCGAGCGCCTTCTCAATCTTGACCATCCTTCTCGTGAGGATATCAATCGAATCAAAATCGAAGTTTGCCGGTTGCACCGTTCACCAACCGTTCCTCCTAACTCTGATCTTCTCCAGCGCGTCCCTAACTCCGAGCTGGTCAGGCTCAAGCCGCTACTAACCGGAAAACAGATCCGTAGCGCAAGCGGAGTAACCACCGTTGCTGTGATGCCTAAGCCGTACGCATGTCCTCACGGAAAATGCACCTACTGCCCAGGCGGGCCTGAAGTCGGGGTCCCAAGAGCCTACACAGGACAAGAGCCGGCAGTAATGCGAGCCCTTGAGAATGAATACGACCCCTACCTCCAGGTTCAATCCAGAATCGCTCAGTTACACGCGATGGGACATTCAGTGGACAAAGTGGAGCTGATCCTTGTCGGCGGGACTTTTCCCTTCCTTCCACGAACATACCAGGAAGATTTCGTCAAACGATGCCTAGACGCGTTGAATGGTATTGACTCACCTTCCTTGGAAGAAGCGAAGAATCTTGCTGAATCAGCGAAGATTAGAAACGTCGGGATAACTATCGAGACTCGGCCTGACTGGTCGCGGGTTGGCCATGTTGATCACATGCTCTCCATGGGTGTAACGCGAGTTGAGATCGGAGTCCAGACGCTGTACGATGATGTGTACGAGAAAATTCATCGAGATCATACGGTCGCAGATGTCGTTCAGGCCACGCAGATCTTGAAGGACTCAGGACTTAAGGTCGGGTATCATATGATGCTCGGTCTCCCTGGTTGCGACGCCAAACGGGATCTGGAAGCGTTCCGGAGAATTTTTGCAGACCCAAATTTCAAACCTGACATGTTGAAGATCTATCCATGTTTGGTCACCCCTGGAACACAGCTCCACGAGGAATGGAAGAGAGGAGAGTACAAGCCCTATTCCACAGAAGAATCCGCGCGTCTAATCGCGGATGTCAAACAGTACGTTCCACGCTGGGTCAGGATCATGAGGATACAGAGAGAGATACCAGTCGATGGCATATCTGATGGTGTGAAGCACGGAAATCTTCGCCAGCTCGTTCAGCAGGAGCTCGCGCTTCGGGGTATGAAATGTCAGTGCATCAGATGCCGAGAGGTCGGGATCTCGTACCTTAGGAACGGCGAAAGTCCGGACTTAGAACAAGTCCAGCTCAAGCGAGTCGACTACGAAGGATCTGGAGGGACCGACATTTTCCTATGCTTCGAGGAATCCGAGCATGATATCATCGTTGGATATGTACGAGTCAGGATACCGACCGAGAAAGCCCATAGACCTGAAATTGCCAAACAGAACACAGCAATCATCAGGGAATTGCACGTATTCGGGCAAACGGTTCCGGTAGGAACCAGGCTGGCGGGCGCGTTCCAGCACAAGGGCTATGGATCGAAGCTTCTCACCGAAGCAGAAAGAATCTCTGGCGAAGAATACGATCGCAAGAAAATGCTCGTGATCAGTGCTCTCGGTACCAAGGGGTATTACTCACGCTTCGGCTACACGCACGACGGACCTTATGTGTCCAAGACCATAGTGTAAGAATCCTTAACCGGATACGTAACTCACAGATTCCTAAAGACGTGTTGCACGATTGGCTGTCCAAGAGCTGGAAGGATACCATGGGCAAGTCCTTCAACAGTTAAGGAAATCCAAGGCCAAGATCGGCAGCATCCTCCGTCTCACTTCGAAATCGGGCGAAGTGTTCGAAGGGACCCTCATTCCGCGGTCGGAGTATTCCGATCAAAGTCACGTAGTCTTGAAGATGAAAAACGGTTACAACATAGGCATCTCCCTCGACAGAACTGAAAAGCTGGAAGTCATAGGGGAGGGCGAGAAACCCCATTTCGCCAAACCTTCCCCACCGGCGAACCATGCCGGGTTACCTAAGGTTGCCATCATAAGCACCGGTGGAACGATTGCCAGCAGGGTTGACTATCGTACGGGTGCTGTGCAGCCTGCACTGACAGCCGCCGACCTTGCAAGCGTCGTCCCCGAGCTCTCATCGATCACTGAGGTGGACGCTCACATTCTCTTCAGCGAGTCCAGCGAGAACATCGGTCCAACCCATTGGAAACGCATGGCCGAAGAAGTCGCCAAAAGGATAGGCGACGGTGCAGAGGGGGTCGTGATAAGTCATGGAACAGACACCTTGCACTATACGGCGGCGGCTTTGAGCTTCGCGCTCGCAAATCTGCCTCTTTCAGTTCTACTTGTTGGTGCACAGCGATCTTCTGACCGTCCCAGTTCAGACGCGGCCTCCAACCTCACAGGAGCAGTTGCCCTGGCCGCGCGAGCCGACATTGCCACCGTAGGTGTTGCCATGCACAAAGATCTCTCTGACCACATCATCGTTGCTCATCGAGGAACTAGGGTTCGAAAATGTCACACGAGTCGTCGAGACGCATTCAAGTCCATCAACTCCACTCCTCTGGCGAGTTACCATCTGAAGACCGGTCAGATCGAAATAACGGATGGAGTTCCAAAGAGAGACAGATCCAGGAAGCTGGCCTTGAAATCTCGGTTTGACCCACATGCGTGCCTGATCAAATTCTACCCAGGGTTCAATTCTGGCGTAATTGACTCAGCTGTTTCCGAAGGAACCAGAGGAATAGTCCTCGAGGGAACGGGGCTAGGTCATGTTTCCAGACCCCTATTCGATTCGGTGAAGAAAGCGCTGAAGGAGGAGGTCCCAGTCTTCATGACCTCCCAGACGATATGGGGACGCGTCGACATGAACGTCTACAACAACGGACGCGACCTACTCAACCTCGGAGTCACTCCTCTTGAAGACATGATCGCCGAAACAGCAATTGTCAAGCTGATGTGGATTGTAGCCCAGACGAAGTCGGCGGGTAGGATCCGAGACATGATGCTCCGGACCGTCGCGGGCGAGATAACTCCGAGGACATTGCTGGAGGCCTCCTAGTTGTCTATAGATTATCGAGCCGTTGGCCTCAAAGTCGGCGTGGAGATACATAGACAGCTCGACACTGAGCACAAGCTCTTCTGCGACTGTCCAACCATTCTATCCACAAAACCACCTACGCTGACCTTCGAACGGCGGCTTAGGCCTACACAGAGCGAACTAGGCCAAGTTGATCCCGCTGCCCTCTTCGAGTTTCACAAGGGCAAGACGATCACATACGAGGCAGACCCGGAAACATCTTGCCTCGTGGAACTGGACGAGGAGCCTCCCCACCCGCTGAACCCCGAAGCATTGGATGTCGCCCTTACCATGAGTATGCTTCTACATGCGAAGCCGATGGACGAGATTCACGTAATGCGGAAGGTGGTCATTGACGGGTCCAACACAACAGGATTCCAGCGAACTGCAGTCATTGCTCTCAATGGGTCCATAACAGTGGATGGAGTGGAGGTCCCGATAGAACAAGTAACACTTGAGGAGGATGCGGGGCGAAAGACTGGCGACACAAAGACCTCGGCAATCTTCCGACTAGATCGGCTCGGAGTTCCATTGATAGAAGTCTCAACTGGACCAATAATCCACGACCCCGAACAAGCGGGAAAAGTTGCATTCGCCATTGGCCGCATTCTCCGAGCAACCAAGAAAGTAAAGCGAGGTCTGGGAAGTATCAGGCAGGACCTCAACGTATCGATCCAGAACGGTGCCCTCATCGAGGTGAAGGGAGTGCAGGAGCTCGAACTCGTTTCCAAAGCCGTGGGGTACGAAGTTCAGAGGCAACTCGGATTGCTCGAGATCAGAGATGAACTTCGACAGAGAAACGTCAAGGTTTCAGATATCAAAGAGGAATTCATTGATGTCACCCACATTCTCTCAGGCTCACAATCGAAGATCGTCCAATCCGCTCTCAATCAAGGAGGAGTAGCACTAGCAGTCAAACTTCCCAGTTTCAAAGGACTGCTGAAACGCGAACTCATCCCCAATCTCAGGCTCGGAACAGAGATGGCTAAGCGGGCCATCTTCTGGGGTAGGGTTGGAGGAATTTTTCATTCAGATGAGCTTCCTGCCTATGGAATTGATTCAAGTCATGTGGAGAGAGTCGCGAGAAGCCTTGGATGCGGAGAATTTGATGGGTTCGTTATCGTAGCAGATAGTCTCGACAATGCGAAAGACGGTTTGAGGGCAGTTGTAGAACGTGCTTGGGAGGCCGTTGAACGAGTTCCGGAAGAAACACGGGCTGCAAACCCTGATGGGACTACCGTCTATCTGCGTCCGAGGCCTGGAGCTGCTAGAATGTATCCGGAGACCGATGTCCCACCGGTTCAGATCGGCCAGGACCGACTAGAACGGCTGTGGGAGAGCCTTCCCCGAATGCCAGAAGAGCTTGCCAAAGAACTGGAGACAAAGCACAGTCTCAGTTCTAAGCAAGCCACTCAACTTGTGGATTCTGATTATCTTCCCGCTTTCGAAGAAATTGTCGCTCGGACAAAAGGCGTCGCTCCCAGCTTCGTGGCAACTGTCCTTACGGAATCTCTGAGAGGCCTGCAAAGGGAACAGGTGCCCGTGGAGAACATCCGAGAAGACCAGCTCAAACAGACGTTCGACTTGGTTTCCAAGGGTGCAACCGCAAAAGAGTCCGTTCTCGACGTTCTCAAATGGCTCGCATTCCATACAGACGGATCCGCCGAAGAAGCCGTGGAAATGCTGAACCTCCGAATGTTAACCAAGTCAGACCTAGAGAATATCATCAGCAAAGTTGTCAAATCGAATCAGACAATGGTTGAGGAAAACGGATCCAAGGCGCTCGGTCGAATAATGAACCTAGTAATGGGGGAGGTGAGGGGACGAGCCGACCCCCGACAAGTCACCGAGTTGCTTCGGACATATTTGGAGCAGGTCAAAGCATGACAAGCACAAAGGACGAGTTGAAGGTCGAAGATATTGCCCTTGACGATCTCGATAGGAAGATCCTTCATTGGTACCTAATCGACGCTCGCCTCTCCTACAGGGAGCTAGCACACAAGCTAGGCGTCTCCACAACCACTGTTCAATCTAGAACCGCGAAACTGGAGAAGGCAGGGATCATACGCGGCTACTCTGCCATGTTCGACCATGACAAGATCGGCTTCCAGCTCACCGCCATCACAGAGGTAAGCGTCGCCAAAGGCAAGCTCCTTGAGCTGGAGAAAGAGGTTGCGAAGATGCCTCAGGTACTCGCCGTATACGACGTTACTGGACTTACTGATGCGATGGTCATAGCGAAGTTCAAGAGCCGAGACGACCTGAGCAAATTCACCAAAGCACTTCTAGTCATGCCCTTCGTGGAACGAACGAACACCCACATAGTTCTCACAACAGTCAAGGAAGACTTTAGACTCCTCTAGGCCGGCGGCTCTAGGTTCTTGAGCGGATGGGATCTAACGGCCGTATTGGTGGTCGTTGCCGGTGCTTCCTCCAGGTTCTCCATATGACGACTCCAATCCCCGCGACTGCAAGAGTGGCGATGCCTTCTAGTGTCCACATGAGATAAGGAGGAGCTATATTGTGCCATCAAGATTTGCCGTAACGAGCCCGTACCTGCCCGTTGGCATGTCCATTCGCCTGGACCATTGGCCAGTCACGGTATCGTATTCGAAATTGTATTTGGTGATCTGAGAGAGATTTGTATCGACTGAGCACTGTCCAGTGCACCAAAGGCCCATATCATTTCCTCCGATTACTAGGATCCTGGAGCCTATCGCAACCATGCTGTCGCCTGCTAATGAAATGGGGTTTCCCCTTGCCCCCGTTGTGAGAAGTGCCGGCCAGTGCGCCCATGTATCCGTGGCGACGTCGTAAACGAGGTTGAACATTGGCTTAGGATCATTCGGTCTGTTCGGACCGATGGATCCTTCCGATTGGTCGAATATGTAGATATTCTCGCCGACCACGGCTACCTGATCGGGACTTCGAGCGAGAGATGAATCGTAGGTGGACATAGCCGCTCTTGGTCGCCACGTATCATTCTGAGGATTATAGACCCAGGTAGAATTCTCATTTCCAAAGGAACTTGTTCCTCCGATGGCATAAATTAGCCCGTTCGCCACGGCAACCAAAAGCCCCTCAGTCGGATGAGGAATCGGGGTTCGACTAGTCCAATTGTTGCTCTGAGGGGCGTACACTTCGACCGCACCGCTTAGCGAGTAGTCTTTGTTTCCGTGCCACGAAAGTCCACCTATCGCATAGACCAGCCCGTCCACATTGACGATCCCGGCCAAGGCTGTTGGTACTGGCAAGGGCGCTAACGAGGTCCATGTATCGCTGGTAGGGTCGTAAACGTCATTTGACGATAGTACGGTAAGCGAAGTGTCGAGTCCACCTATGACGTAGATTCGTCCATTGAGAGCCGTCGCTCCGGAGTAGGTCCTTCCGCTGGCTATCGACTTCTTCGCGCTTCACCGATCTCCTGTCGAATGAACTGGACCAATGAGGGTCGTCGAAAGAAGAAACGAGACCAAGAGAGCTCCAAGGATGATACTATTCGGTCGAGACGTTATGGTGCTCTCCTAGCAAACCATTCTAACGCTAGATAGTCCCAGCGGGCGGTGCTATTATTTTATCGATGCGACCAAGGGCCCGATACAACGTTGCCCATCGTGAGCCCGTCCCGAACACGTGTTGGAATATCGAACATCGATCATTGTTGAACCGTTGCACGCTTGAGCGCTACCACAGCGCCCTTCAACGCATCCGCAGCGAGCCACGGCTCCTTAGAATGCTGGGCGACTATTCCAACCAGCGCACTCCCTACAATTGCTCCATCCGCACCTGCTCGAAGGAGGGACGAAACATGTTCCGGGCGAGCTATCCCGAACCCCGCTGCCACTGGAATTTTTCCCCTCGCCGATCGCTTGACCATCTTAACGGCTTTTAGTGCTTGTGGGCTGAGGGTGTCTCTAGCTCCTGTGACGCCGTACAATGAAACCAGGTAGAGGAAGCCCTTCGAATTATCGAGAACAGTTTGTAGTCTAGTCCTGGATGTGTTGGGCGCTACAAGGGAGATGTTGTCAATGTTATGTTTCATAGCCAAGTTCCTGAATACAGCGCTCTCTTCAATGGGCAGGTCAGGTACGACAATCCCATCAACCCCACACTGGCGAGCCTTCTTCAAGAAGCGCTCCAGACCCATCGCAAGAATAGGATTGTAGTAGCTCAAAACGACAAACGGTGCCGGAGATTGTGATGAGAGCTCTCCGATCATATCCAGAATCCGTCCGGGGGTGACCCCTTGAGCCAGGGCTCGCATACTTGATGCTTGAATGACCGGACCATCTGCGATGGGATCTGAAAATGGTATCCCCACCTCAATAATGTCCGCTCCGCCTTCTATCAGAGCGGCAGAGTTGGCCATGAACGATTTCGGGTCCGGGTCACCCCCCGTGAGATAAGCAATCAACGCCCCTTCTCTGCGGCTCTGGAGTTCTTGAAACTTGGCCTCTATCTGATCGTTATTTTTAGAGGTATCTAGCAATTATCTCCACATCTTTGTCGCCTCTACCGGAAAGGTTGACGATGATAGATTCCTTCGTCCCAAGATTTTTCGCAAGCTTCATCGCATAGCTGACTGCATGAGCTGATTCCAGCGCAGGCATTATCCCTTCTAGTTGCGACAGGATCTTGAACGCGTTCAGAGCCTCTGTGTCAGAAACTGTAACGTACTTAGCTCGCCCGGCTGTCATCAGATAGGCATGTTCCGGCCCTACCCCAGGATAGTCAAGCCCTGCGGAAACACTCTTGGTCGTTTGCACTTGCCCTACTTCGTCTTGCAGAACATAGGTCATCATGCCATGCAGTACTCCTTCGCGTCCAACAACCAGTGGTGCCGCGTTTTGTCCCGGCGATAGGCTTTCCCCACCTGCTTCGACTCCGGTGAGGTCAACGTCAAGATCGTGCAGGAACGAGTGAAAGATTCCGATCGAGTTGCTACCCCCACCAACGCAGGCAACAACGGCACTCGGGAGCTTGCCTTCTGTTTGTAGGATCTGTTTGCGCGCCTCCTTCCCGATCACGCTCTGGAAGTCCCGGACCATTGTCGGGTACGGATGCGGACCTACAACCGACCCCAGAAGATAGTATGTATCCTGAACATTTGTAACCCAGTCCCTCAACGCTTCATTGATCGCGTCCTTCAAGGTCTTGGACCCGGACTCAACAGGGTGCACCTTGGCACCGAGCATTCTCATCCTGTACACGTTCAATTTCTGCCGATCCATGTCCTCACTCCCCATGTAGACCTCGGCCTTCAACCCTAGAGCTGCACAGGCCATAGCGGTAGCAACCCCATGTTGTCCCGCCCCGGTTTCAGCAATGATCCTCCGCTTTCCCATCCTCTTCGCTAGAAGAGCTTGGCCGAGAGTATTGTTGATCTTGTGCGCGCCGCCATGCAGGAGATCCTCTCTCTTCAGGTAAATCCTAGCGCCGCCAACGTGTCGGGTAAGATTGGCGGCAAGATACAGTGGTGTCGGTCTTCCAGCGAAACTGTCCAGCCGTCCCGCCAACTCCCTCTTAAAGGAGAGATCACGCGAGAACCGGTTGTACGCCTCCTCAAGCGCTCTGAGCGGCTCCATCAAGGTCTCAGGGACATACTGCCCGCCGTACTTTCCGAATTTGCCTGGCTTCGTCCTTGGTTCAGCGTGTTTCTTCAAGCGTTAACCAGCTCCCTTACTTTGCCCTCGATATCGGACGACTTCATTATCGAAGTACCCACAAGGAAGGCCATGGCACCCGCTGCCTTGAGCCGTCTGATATCTCGTGGAGACTCTATCCCGCTTTCAGAAACAACCGGCCTATCAACATCACCGTTCTCTGCAAGGATCTTCTCTGTGGTCGACAGATCCAACTGGAACGTGGATAGATTGCGGTTGTTGACGCCGTAGAGGTCAGGTCTGAATCTCCGGAGGCTCTCAAATTCGCTCGCGCCGTTCGCCTCCACTAAGACCTCCAGTCCAAGCCGATTAGCCTCAAGGATCATACTATCGAGCCCAACGTTGGACAACTTCCTGCAGAAGATTTCAGAAATCAATACGACTGCACTAGCTCCAGCTCTCGCTCCAGCTTGGAGTTGCCTGGGTGACACTATGATGTCTTTCATTATCGTAGGCAACTCTACTTGCCGGCTAATCGTGAGTAGTGTGTCTAGCTTACCATCAAAGTTTTCAGGGTCCGTAAGAACTGAGATTGCGCAGGCTCCGCCAGTCAGCATTGCGTTCGCAATCTGTAGAGGGTCTCCAGATTCTCTGATTTTTCCAGCTGATGGAGACGCATATTTTATCTCGGTGATAACCGGTGTCTTTCTGCATTCTTGGATCGTTTTGACCAAACTTCTGCGAGACACGCTTGCGGTTCCACCGGTGTCGTAGTAGCCTCGTTTGACTCTTGCTCTAGCCTTTGCCGCTAGGTCAGGCAAATGGTCTACCAAGGATGTCAAGCCAGATTCTTGAGTCGCTGAGTCTTTCCACCGGAAAACTCAACAAGCTGGTACAGGGTTCGGAACGCCTTTCCGTCGCTCACGACTTCGGAAGCAATTTCGACTCCCTCTCTGAGGTCATCGGCCCTCTCACACAGAACCAATCCAGCTGCCGCGTTCGCCAAAACCATTTGGACGCGGGGGTCTTCGCGGTTTAGACGCCCGGATAGTATCTTGGCCGTAAGGCGTGCGTTCTCCTCCGGGTCCGAGCCAGCAACCTCCTCAGCTGTGCTTCTCTTGAAGCCCAGATCCTCTGGCTCCACCTCGTCTCGGAATATTCTTCCGTTCTGACGCCGTACAATGATCGTTTTACCCGTCATGGAAATCTCATCGACTCCGTCGAGCCCATAGACAGTCATCACGGACTTCGCGCCCAAGTTGTGCGCTGCGAGACACATCGGCTCTAGAAGCTCACTGTCGTAGACCCCGATCAGCTGGGCATTTGCCCCTGCAGGGTTCGTTAGTGGGCCGAGTATGTTGAATACGGTGCGTACGCCTATCTCGCGTCTCACCGACGCTACGTTTTTCATCGCTGGATGGAAATTGGGTGCGAACATGAACCCGATTCCGATCTCTTCGATCGTTCGCTCGACCAACTCTGGTTCCATGTTCAGGTTCAGGCCCAATTGTTCGAGGACGTCTGCGCTTCCGCATTTGCTTGTGAACGATCGATTGCCATGTTTTGCTACCGGAACACCTGCTGCCGCGATTACGAAAGCAGCGGTGGTGCTGACATTGAACGTTTTCGTTCTATTCCCGCCAGTCCCGCAAGTATCCAAAAGGTAACCGTTTATTTTCGGGTGGATTCTCCTGCTGAATTCCCGCATCACCTGCGCTAGGGCAGTGACTTCGTCAGCTGTCTCCCGCTTCTTTTTCAGTCCTATCAGAAAGGCTGCAACCTGCGATGATGTCGCCTCTCCAGACATGATTTCTTTCATGGTGGCTTTCGCCTGGTCGGACGTCAATTCGTGGTTCTCGAGGAGTAGCGGAATGCATTCCTTGATCAGTCCTGTCAGTCCTCCAGAAAGTTCTCGATGATTCGATGCCCCGGCACCGTAAGGATAGACTCTGGATGGAACTGAACGCCTTCTATCGGGAACTCTCTATGGCGGACGCCCATTATCTCATTGTCATCAATAGACTGGGCGGTCACTTCGAGGCTTTTCGGCAGGCTCTTTCTTTCCGCGACAAGCGAATGGTATCTCGTAGCCTCGAAAGGACTCTTCACTCCACGCAGCACTCCCTTTCCATCGTGTCTGATCGGGCTGGTCTTGCCGTGGCGGAGTCTCCTAGCTCGAACTATTTTGCCGCCGAATGCGTGAACAATCCCTTGGTGTCCTAGGCAGACGCCTAGTGTCTTGGTTTCGTTGCTGACTTCTCGGAGGATGGCAGTGCATGTTCCAAAGTACCGGGTATTGCTGGGTGTGCCTGGTCCCGGAGAGATTATGATCCTATCCGGTGAGAGTTCCTTGACGGCTTCGACATCAATCTCATTATTCCGTTTTACGACGACCTCGTCGGCGATCTCACCCACATACTGGGCCAGGTTGTAGACGAAGCTGTCGTAATTGTCGAGGATCAAGACCTTCACCGGTATTCCTCCTGGGCTTGATCCATGGCCGTGAACAAAGCGGCCGTTTTTCTCTCCGACTCGATCCATTCCCGGTCAGGGACAGAATCGGCAACTATCCCTGCTCCGGACTGGAGATAGCAATATCCGTCTTGAGCGCAAAGGGTCCTGATTGTTATAGCGAAATCCGCGCTTCCATTAGCAGAGAAGTAACCAACAGCCCCGGCGTAAGGACCCCTCGCACTGGTTTCCAGCTCCTCGATGATCTCCATCGCCCGAACCTTGGGGGCTCCCGAAACTGTGCCGGCAGGAAAGACCGCCCTGAGCAAGTCGAAGCTAGTCGCGTTCTTTCTCAGTTGTCCAGTGACTCTGGAAACAATGTGTTGGACGTGGCTGTAGCCCTGAACTCTCATAAATTCGGGAACCTTAACGGTCCCGTAGTCGCAGACTCGACCAAGGTCATTTCGGGCTAGGTCCACGAGCATCACGTGTTCTGCTCGTTCCTTTTCGTCCTGAAGCAGTTCGGCTGCCAGTGCTTTGTTTCGCGCAGAATCTCCGGTGAAGGGCCGCGTTCCCGCGATGGGGAAGCTTTCCGCGTCGCGGCCGATTTTTCGGGCCAGCATCTCTGGGCTGGATCCTACTATTTCCCTGTCGCCAAACTTGAGGTAGTACATGTAGGGAGACGGATTGATCTTCCTCAGCGCCCGGTAGAACCGGAGGAGCGAGCCTTTGAACGGAATCTTGTATCTCTTCGACAGAACTACCTGGAAGATGTCTCCGGATTCAATGTAGTCCTTGGCTTCTTCGACTCGTTCGCAGAAGTCCTCTTGGCTAACATTCGACTTCGGCGTGCCGAAACTAGCCTGATCGCTGCCGGTAGAATCTCCCAGCAATTCCTTCGCTTTTTCGATCCTGTTTTCCTCTCGGTAGAAGTAGTGTGTTTTGCCGCTGACATGGTCGAAAACGATCCCGTCCTCGAAGAGTCCGAATTCGACATCGGGAAACCCGTTGCCTTTGCTTCCTAATCTAGGGATTCTTTCAAAGGAGCGCACGAGGTCATAGGACGCGTATCCGACTAAGCCCCCAGCGTATCTTTCGCCTGGGTTTCGTTCTTTGACTGGGCTGTTTAGATTGGCTAAGAGGGCTAGAGGATCTTGGCACTGCTCGATCCGTCTTTCCGATCTCTGCCGATCGAGGATCTCAGCCTGGTTCTTAGAAGCTCGAATGATCTTCTGGGGGTCAAATCCTAGGAACGTGTACCTGGTTAGGCGGCGAGGTCCCTCAACTGACTCAAGGATGAAGCATGTTTCGGACCTGTTTCTGATGGATGCGAAAACGTCGATTGGCTGCTTTCTAGTTTCTAGAGGAAGGTAGTTCAGCCTGGTGGGGCGTGCTATCAGCTGCTGTCCAAAGACTATACCCCATGGATATCGCCTTTACCTCCTTGCCGGCATGTCGCTTTTATAGCTTGCGTGTCCACTTCTGTACATTAGATGCAAGTCTTTTCTTCACGCCACTCGACTGCTTTGATCGAATCTGGGCAAGATTGGTTGCAACTTCAACAAATTTCTGTCTGACAGGAGGGAGGAACGGGTTCAGCTGTTGGATTCCGACAATCGTGTCCCAGCTGTCAAGCAAGCTGACGATCCTGCCTTCAGTGTCTCGAAGA
>WNFB01001076.1_pt1 | contig 25529 bp, 29 predicted proteins | sample 5400501 | NCBI WGS metagenome assembly WNFB01 (sample SAMN13153341, study PRJNA577476) | soil metagenome | isolation source: 200 cm saprolite under Douglas fir tree site 2 hole 1 | place: USA:California | collected 2015-04-18 | reverse complement strand
GGGTGCACGCCCAGATTGAGGTTTTTCTTTGGGGGCTGAGAAAAGCCGAAGCGATTTCGATCGCTTGCGCCGGGGGGCTTCACAGCACCTGTCCCGTGTGATCTCTCCCCCGGAATGACACGCAAAAAGGGCCTTCGGGCCTTCTCGAGGGAGGAGCTGTTGGAGGAGCTCGCCCGCCGTCACGCCGAGGAGAGCTACCGGGACGGCATGACGATGACGGAGATGGAGCTCGCGGTCGAGCAGCTCAAAGGGGACAGCGGCGATCAGGGCATCGAGGCGATGCTCCGCCGGATGAAGCCGGAGAAGCCGACCGGGAAGGCGTGCCCCAAGTGCGGGAAGCGCACCCCAGTGAAAGTTCGCGACCGGGAGCGCACGGTGCGGAGCCTCTCTGGCCCGGTCACCTTCAAGCGCAACTACCACTACTGCGAGGAGTGCAAATACGGCTTCTATCCCGTCGACCGCCTGCTCAGCCTTCCCGAAGAGGGCGAGCTGACCAGCGAGATGGAGAAGCGAGCCCTCGACTTCGCCATCAACGATGTCTACGGCGAGTGCACGACGCGCTGGAAGTTGCACTACCCGCAGCAGCCCATCTCGGAGAATTTGCTCCGGCGGGTGATTGCCCGAGTAGGCGCTCAGTGCGAAGCGGCCGACCAGGGCGGGCTGCAAGAGGAGCTCAAGCCGAGCGAGTCGGCGGCGGAGGTGCTGGTCGTGGAGACCGACGGTAGCCTGCTGCCGATCCGCGGGCCGGAGCCGTGGAAGGAAGCCAAGGTGGCCGTGCTCTATCGGCACGACACCGAGCGCAACGAACCGATCGAGGGAAGCGCGCGCTACGTCGCGGTGGTGAACGGGCTGGGTGAATTCGCACCTGTCCTCGAGGAGACACTGCACGTCGAGAAGCTCGACGAGGTGCCGCTGGTGGTCTGGGTCGGCGACGGAGCACCCTGCAACTGGACGCTGGCCGATCAGCTCGCCCCGGATGCGGTGCAGATCCTCGACTGGCACCACGCCGTGGAGCACGCCGTCGACTGCGGCAAGATCCTCCTCGACGAGGAAAGCCCCTTTCTCCCGCTCTGGCAGAAACGTGCGGAGGCACTCCTCGCTGAGGGCCCGGAGGCGATCATCGCCGAGCTGATGGAATGCGTCCCAGAGGTGGAAAAGCGCCGACGCGACAAGGCGGACGCCCTGCAAGCGCTCGACGACCTGGTCCGGTACTACCGGACGAATCTCCAGCGAATGAAGTATCGCTTGCTCCGCGAGCAAGGTCTCCCAATCGGGAGCGGCGCAGTCGAGAGTGCCCACCGTCACGTGCTGCAGGCGCGAATGAAGCGCGCCGGCCAGCGCTGGGCGCTGCGCAATGCGCGCCGGATGGCCCGGCTCCGCGCCGCTTACCGCACCGCCGGGGCGCTCGCTTTCTACGATGCCATCCGGCGCGCGCACCGGGCCTCGGTCACGCACCAGGCGATCGCACGAGGCCGTCGCAACGGCTTCCGGTACGCCCACCAGGGCCGGCGGGATCCCGATCGCTGTGCCCGCGCGGCCTCAAATTGATCGTGCACCCCGAGCGTCTACAGGAAGGGCGGACGCTGGTGGCTGCGCTTCAAGGGCGCGGATGGCCGCTGGCACGGCGCTCCCGCGAAAGCGACGACGAAGCCCGCTGCGCGCCTCGAAGCGCTTGAACGCGAGCGGCTCGCGCGGCAGCAGCGCGAAGGCCTGACGCCGAGCGCTGACAACATGCGGCGCACGTTCGGCGAGCTGATGAACCTGTGGCACGAGCGCTACGGGTCGCGACTGCGGTCACAGACGATCACGCTCTCCGTCGAGAAGCATCTGCGCCCTGCCCTCGGGAAGCTGCTCCTCGGAGGCGCCGCCGCGGCTTTGCCGGCGCTGCTCAACTCGAAGATCGGCGGGCTCTCACCCTCCACTCTGAACCATCTGCGCGCATACTGCCATCGGCTCTATGCGGTCGCTTCGATGCGTTCGGTGGGCTGGTGGATGGGCCCGAACCCGGTGAACCGCCTCGAGCTGCCGAAGTTCAAGGAGCCCAGGCGCAAGCGCCCGACCATCGCGGCGGAAGACGTGCCGCGTGTTTTGGCGGCGCTCTCGCCGCAATGGCGACCGCTCTTCGCGACGGCGTTCTTCCTCGGCCTGCGCCGGGGCGAACTGGTGGCGCTCCAGAAGGAAGATATCGACCTGCGCGAGTGGACGATCACAGTCCGGCGCTCTGGCGAGGGTGACGTCACCAAGGGTGGCGACGACGGAACCGTGCCGATTCCCGAGCCGCTGCGGCCGTACATCGATGCCGCCATCAAGCTCTCGCCCTCGAAGTGGGTCTTCCCTGCAGCCGACGGCTCGCAGAGGGCACCGGACACGAACCTCAAGGCCGTCCTGCGCCGCGCACTCGGCCGCGCCGGCATCGTCGATGGCTACGAGCACCGCTGCCGCAAGCCAGGCTGCGGGCACGTCGAGTTGGCCAGCGACGACGCCAATCGCCGCTGTCCGAAGGACAACCGCGCGCTCTGGATCCGTCCGCTGCCCAGGAAGGGTATCGTCTTCCACTCGCTGCGCCACACCACAGCGACCTTGCTCGCTCGTGCGAAGGTTCATCCTTCGGTGGCGCAGAAGATCCTGCGCCACGCGGAAATCGAGACGACGCTCGCCGTCTACACGCACCTCGACGGCATCGAGGACATGCGCGCCGAAAAGACGAGGCCCCTGACCGTCCCGAGAACGTCCGGAAGATCAGGGGCCTCCGATGGTCGGGGCGACTGGATTTGAACCAGCGACCACTTGCACCCCAAGCAAGTGCGCTACCAGGCTGCGCTACGCCCCGGCACTGCGGTCTCGCCGGCTGGGGTAACTGCGAAGGCGCCGGCGAGGGCTGCGGGAAGTATCACCCACCCCGCGCCCCGTCAACGCGAACGCGTCAGTGCCAGAACCCGATCGAGAGGAGCGTATTCCCGTATCGCCGCGCACCATCTCCGGCGAGCGATACCCGGAGTCTGTAGGGCGAGCTCCAGAGCGAAAACGACCAGACGCGCACGTCGAATCCGGCCGTCACGTGCAGCCGACCCGTCACGTCGTCGAAACGGGGCGGCTCCCAGTACGCGCCCCCTCTCACCCGCAGCCGGCCGGGGATCCACTCGTATTCGGCTCCCACCCGCACCGATGCCGAGGTGGTCGCCCCGGACTGCTGCATCTGCTTTTCCAGGAAGGCGTCGAACCCGTCGCCGTTCGTGACCGGGCCGGTGACGATCAGGTCGGCCGCGAGGATGACGCTCTTCTCGTCGCGGAAATCGGAGGCGACCGTCTGGTTCCATGGCGTCCCGCCCAAGCGCACGGCGATGCCCGCGCCCGCCGTCCACGGGAACTCGACCCGCTGCGGGAGGATGTAGCCCAGGCAGTTGTTGGGATCGCAGGCGGTCCCGTCGAGCCGTGCCTGGATCCTTGGCCGGAAGCTGACGCCGAAGCGCACATTCTGCTCGCGCGGCTGCCACAGGGCGCCCGCTTCGACCGACCAGTTGGCGACGTTCACCAGATCGACTCCGCTCGACGGCAACTTCAGGGTGAGACCGCCGACCAGAAGGCTCGCTCCGAAGCTCCATTCGCCCTCGGCGAAGGACCTCGCCAGCGTCAGGCGCCCCATTGCGGCGGAGAGCGATGCCCGGGTCCCGTTGGGAAGGCTGAAGTCGCGCACCTGACCGGTCACGGTGACCGCGGTTCCCCAGGCGCCGAACATGCCGACCAGGCCGGCGTTCCCGGCGCCCGCCTTCCCAATCATTTGATCCTGCGGAATGCCGCTGTTGTCCGAATCGACGCCGAGCCCGGGCGTGTACAGGTCGAGGAGGAAGTCCCAGTAGAACCAGCTCGAGGCGGTCGCCGGCCGCGAAGCCGCCGCGGCGGGATTGGCCAGCAGGCCGACCGCGCCCTCGGCGGTGGCGAGAGACGCGCCGCCCATGCCGATCACGCGATAGTCGTCGACCGCTGCGCCCCGGTACGCGTCGATTCCGTAGTTGCGGTCGGTGATGGGCCCGTTCGCCCGAGCCGGACGAGCGACAGCGAAGAGCAGCAGGATGAGGCCAGCGGGGCGGATCACCAGCGACCGAGGCTAGCACCGCCTCGGAGACCCCCAAAAAATCTACGCGCCGTTCTGGGAATTCAGCGCGTTCTTCAGCACCTGCGAGGGGCGGAAGGTCAGCACGCGGCGGGCGCTGATCTCGATCTCCTGGCCGGTCTGGGGGTTGCGGCCGACGCGCGAGCGCTTCTCGCGGACGACGAAGTTGCCGAAGCCGGAGAGCTTGATCTTCTCGCTCTTCTCGAGCGTGTCCTTGATGGTGTCGAACACCATCTCGACGATCTCGGCGCTCTCCTTCTTGGAGAACCCGACCTCCTTGCACACGCTCTCGATTACGTCGGCCTTGGTCATGGGAAACGACGATAGTCGAATGGACAAGGGCGAGTCAAAGCAAAGGGTTAAGGTAGGCAGGAACGCTCCTACGCCCACCTTCACATGCCTACATCCACCGACCCGGATCCCGGCCTGGAAGCCGACCGGCAGCACGGCGCGAGGTAGACTTTTTCCCAGCCCTCGGTTGGGCGGACGATGCGCGTCGGAGCACTCCCAGTCCTATTGCTCGCGGCTGCCGCTTGCGGCAAGAGCGCGGCGCCCGAGGCGGCGCGGCCCAAGGTCCCCTCCGACTGCGGTTATCCGGAAACCCGCACCCGCTCCTGCATGATCACGCTGTCCAGCGCTCTGACCGACACCCTCAAGTGCTCGGTGGACCCGGTCTACGACGGCTCGAACGACGAGTTCCTCCTCCGCCTCAGCGTCGAATCGAGCGACCCGGCGCGGGTGGGCGGGCCCGTCAGCATCACCGTCGGTTTCCGCGGCGAGCCTCGCGCCTCGACGTACAGGAGCTCGCAACCGGGAGCGAAGAGCATGATGTTCGCGTACTCGAGCACCTACCTCGAAGAATGGTCCGAGACCGCGGGCGGCCCGGCGCCGCAGGGCAGCCACACGCTCACCATCACCAAGGTCGGCAGTCCGTATTGCTTCTCCTTGAGCAAGGCATACCCGCGGATGCAGGGCAGCCTGGACGCGACCCTGCCCGCGACGAAGGCGACGTCGGCCTTGGGCATGGTCGCCCTGCACGCCACGTTCTGACTCCGCGTCTACGAGCGGATCTCGGCCCCCAGCGATGCCTTGAGGCGCTCCTTGACCGAGGCGATGAGCGCGTCCGCCTCGCTGTCGGTCAAGGTGCGGTCGGGTGCGCGCAGCGTCAGGCCCACCGCCACGCTCTTCTTCCCGGAGGGCACCTGGGCGCCGCGATACACGTCGAAGAGCGTCACGTCCTCGAGCAGACCGTTCCCGTCCGCCGCCCGGATCTCCGAGAGCAGCGTCGCGGCCGGGGCATCGGCCCGGACGACGAAGGCGAGGTCGCGCGCCACGGCGGGGAAGCGCGGCACGCCCCGGCTCTCCCGCAAAGCGCGCGCCTGCGAGAGGAGCAGCTCCCAGTCCAGCTCGGCGAGCAGCACGGCCTCTGGCACGTCGAAGGACTTCGCCACGCGAGGATGGATCTGTCCCAGCACGCCCGCGCGCTGGCCGGCGACCGTGAGCGCAGCAGCCGCGGCCGGGTGGAGGAACGGTTCCTCGACGGGCGCATAGGAACCCGAGACGTCCAGCGCGCCGAGGACGTCGTCCACCGCTCCCTTCAGGTCGTAGAAGTCGAGCGTGTCGTGCGGGGCCGCCCAGCTCCGCGGCGCGCGGTGCCCTGCCGCGGCCAGGCCGAGCCGGCGCGGCTCGTCCAGCGGCCACGCCAGCTCGCCCGACGGATGGGCCTGGCTGGGGCGCGGCAGATACACGCGGCCCAGCTCGTAGAGCCGGACGTCCTGCTCGCCGTGCTTGAGGGCGCGGCCGACGTTCTGCAGCAGACCGGCGAGGGTGGTCGTCCGCATCGCCGCCTGCTCCACAGTCAGCGGATTGGCCACGAGGACCGGCTTCACGTCGGGCCGCAGGGCGAGCAGCTCGCGCTCGGATACGAAGCTGTAGTTCAGCGCCTCGTCGAAGCCCCGCGCCGAAAGCGCAGCGCGCGCGGCTCGCGTGATCCGCTGCTCCGGCGAGATGGCAGCCGTCTCGCCCACCCCTGCCTTCGGGATGACCACCGGAATGGTCTCGTACCCGCGCAGGCGCGCCACTTCCTCGACCGCGTCGATTTCCCGGGTCAGGTCGCCGCGCCACGAGGGCACCGCCCACAGCCGCTTCTGCGCATTGCCCTCGACGACTTGCAGCCCGAGCGACTTCAGCCGCTGTTCCACCTCCGCCGCAGGGACTTCGGTGCCGAGCACGGCGGAGACTCGCGCCGGGCGCACGTGGATCCGGGTCTGCGGGCGGGGAGACGGATACCGGTCGATGACGCCTTTCGCCACCTTCCCTCCGGCGAGCTGCACCACCAGCTCGGCGCAGCGGTCCAGCGCCAGCGCGGCCATCTGCTCGTCGGCTCCGCGCTCGAAGCGGTGCGACGCCTCGGTGTGCAGGCCGTGCCGGCGAGCCGTGCGGCGCGTCCCGCCGGGGTCGAACACGGCGCTCTCAATCAGGATCCGGGTGGTGCCGTCCGAGACTTCGCTGGTCTGGCCGCCCATCACGCCCGCCAGCGCGACGGGCTTCTCGGCGTCCGCGATGACCAGGTCGTCCTCGCTCAGCGTCCGTTGCTTGCCGTCGAGAGTCGCCATCTGCTCACGCGGCCGGGCGCGCCGCACTACGATGCGGTGCCCGGCCAGCCGATCCAGGTCGAAGGCGTGCAGCGGATGCCCCAGCTCGAGCAACGCCAGGTTGGTCGCATCCACCACGTTGCTGATCGGTCTCACGCCGCATCCGCGCAGCCTTTCCTGGAGCCGCGCCGGCGAAGGCCCGATGCGCACGCCCCCGATCACGCGCGCCATGTAGCGCGGGGACCGCTTCGGGTCCTCGACGTCCACCCGCGCCAGGGTCTCGATGCGCTGATCGCCCTCGGCCAGCTTGGGCTTGGGCACATGCAACGGCGCGCCAACCAGAGCATGCACCTCTCGCGCAATGCCCAGGTGGGAAAGCGCGTCGGGCCGGTTGGGCGTGACGTTCAGCTCGAAGATCGTGTCAGGCAATCCCAGCGCCTGTTCGATCTGCGTCCCCACCGGCGTGTCGCGAGGCAGGAGGAGCAGACCGGTGTGATCGTCCGACAAGCCAAGGTCCCGCGCCGAGCAGAGCATTCCGGCGCTCTCCACCCCGCGCAGCTTGGCGCGCGCGATCCGTTGCCCCCCGGGGAGCACGGCTCCGGGGCGCGCCAGCGGCACCACGTCGCCCACCCGGAAGTTCTGGGCGCCGCAGACCACCTGGTGGGTCCCGCGGCCGTCGTCCACCTGGCAGACGGTGAGGTGGTCCGAGCCGGCGATCGGCTCGCTGCCCACGATGCGCGCCGCCACCACGTCGCCGCCCGGGCCGAGCCGGCGCTCTTCCACACCCTCCACTTCGAAGCCCGCGAAGGTCAGGCGCCGGGCCAGCTCGGCTTGGGGCAGGTCGGTCGAGCACAGCTCGCGCAGCCAGCTGAGCGAGATCTTCACAGCTGCTCCAGGAAGCGCACGTCGTTCTCGAACAGCAGGCGCAAATCGTCGATCCCATGGCGCAGCATCGCCAGCCGATCGATCCCCACTCCGAACGCGTAGCCGGTATAGCGCTCGGAATCGATGCCGACGCCCTCCAGCTCGTCGGGGTTCACCATGCCGGCGCCCAGCACTTCGAGCCAGCCGCTGAGCTTGCATACCTTGCAGCCTTTCCCGCCGCAGAGCGGGTGCGAGATGTCGACCTCGGCGCCAGGCTCGACGAACGGGAAGTAGCTCGGCCGCAGCCGGGTCTGGATGTTCGGACCGAAGAACGCCTTGACGAACGCGTCGAGCGTCCCGCGCATGTGCGCCATCGAGACGCCTTCCTCGACGTGCAGGCACTCCACCTGGTGGAACATGGGCGTGTGGGTGATGTCCGAGTCGCAGCGGTAGACCTTGCCCGGCGTGATGACGCGAATCGGCGGCTTGCGGGCCTGCAGCATGGCGCGGATCTGCACCGGGCTCGTGTGCGTGCGCAGGATGCGCGTGGTCGGCCGAGGCGCTCCGGGGGGAGTCGGTGGGAGCGTCGACTCGTCGATGAACAGCGTGTCCTGCATGTCGCGGGCGGGATGATCGACCGGGAAGCAGAGCTTCTCGAAGTTGTAGACGTCCCATTCGATGTCGGGGCCGTCGGCCACGTGAAAACCGAGGCGGGCGAAGATCTCGATGATGTCGTCCATCGCCTGCGACACCGGGTGCCGGCGGCCGAGCTTCTGCGGGCGGCCGGGGAGCGTCACGTCGATCTTCTCGCGCCGGAGCTCGACTTCCAGGGAGCGGTCGGCGACTTGCTTCTTCGCCCTCTCGAGCAGGTCCTCGATGCCGGCCTTGACCGAGTTGGCCACTTCGCCGACCCGCGGACGTTCGTCCGGGGCGAGCTTGCCCATGCCGCGGAGCACGGCCGACAGCGAGCCCTTCTTGCCCAGGAACTTGATGCGCGCCGCCTCGACCTGCGCTTCGTCCTCGGCCTTCGAGAGCTCGTCTTTCGCCTGCGCGAGCAACGCGTTCAGCTCGTCGATCATCACCGCTCCAGAAACGACGAAAGCCGCGCCGGGTTCGCCCCGACGCGGCCTTGAAGATTCAACTTCGGAAGGCCCTACGCCGCGGCGCGCTTGGCGATGGCCGCAAACGCCTGCGGGTCCTGGACCGCGATGTCCGCCAGCACCTTGCGGTCGAGCACGATGCCCGCCTTCTTCAGCCCGGCCACCAGCTTCGAGTACGACAGCCCCGACATCCGGGCGGCCGCGTTGATCCGCGCGATCCACAGGGAGCGGAAGTCGCGCCGGCGCACCCGGCGACCCTTCGCCGACTGCATCATCGCCCGCTCGACCGCTTCGATCGCCCGCTTGTACGTGCCGTGGCGCCGGCCCCGGAAGCCCTTGGCGAGCTTCAGGACGCGGTTGCGGCGGCGGCGGGCCTTGAATCCTCTCTTGACGCGCATGTGCTGACTTCTCCTACTTCGGCAGCCCGTAAGGAAGGGCCTTCTTCAGATGCTTCTCGTCGCCGCGGCTCAGGACCTCGCTGTGCCGCAGCCCGCGCTTTCGCTTGCGGTTCTTGCCCAGGGTCAGGTTGTGGCGGCGGAAAGCCTTGGCCGCCTTGATCTTGCCCGTCCCGGTGCTGCGGAACCGCTTCACCGCGCTCCGCCTGGTCTTCAGTTTCGGCATTTCCTCGGGGCCCACCACGAAAAAGGAAGCGGCCTAGTACCTCAGGCCGCCTCGGAAATCAACCCTTCTGCCCCGGAACCTAGGCTTTAGGGGCCTCGGCGGCGTGCTGGGCCGGGGCCTGCGTGGTCGATGAAGACGCCGCGGGGCGGGCCGCGCCATTGCCCGCCGTCGCCGGGCGGGGGGCGGCCGGCTGAGGCCGGGCCTGCGGCGGCGGCGCTCCGGGGCGCGGTCCTGGCGGCGGGGCCGGGCGCGCCGGCGCTTGCTGCTGCTGGCGCTGCTGCTGCAGGAAGCGCGGATTCGGGGCCAGGATCATGAACAGCAGCCTGCCCTCCAGGCGCGACGGCTGCTCGACCACCGCGATGTCCTTCAGCTCGGTCTCGATGCGGCGGAGGATCGCCTGGCCGATCTCGCGGTGGGTGATCTCGCGGCCGCGGAACATCACCGTGACGCGCGCCTTGTTGCCTTCGGCGAGGAACTCGCGGATCGCCTTCGTCTTGAAGGCGTAGTCGTGCTCCTCCGTCTTGGGCCTGAACTTCACTTCCTTCAGCTTGACCACCGTCTGCTTCTTCTTCGCCTCGCTCGCCTTCTTCTTGGTCTCGTACTTGAACTTGCCGTAGTCCATGATCTTGCAGACCGGCGGCTTGGCCATGGGCGAGACCTCGACCAGGTCGAGGCCGAACTCTTGTGCTTTGGCGAGGGCGGTCTCGAGCGGGAGCACTCCCAACTGCTCACCTTCGGGACCGATGACACGGAGCTCACGAGAGCGGATACGGCGGTTCGTACGGGCGTCGCGGATGGCGGACTCCTTCGCGAAAATGTGGACCGGCACGTTCCGGCGTACCGGGAAGTACAACTCCTCGGTTCAGGGCAAAAAAACCGTCCCCACCCCTTCATTGCAGGTTCGTTTAGGGTAGCTGGCCTCCGCCCTGTGTCAAGGCTTCGTGTAGGCGTGCGCTCACCCGTGCGCAAGGGTCAAAACGGGACCGTGGCTTCCTTCGCCAGCTGATCGGCGAACGTGGCGAGCGGCAGGGTTCCCATCTCGGCGTCCTTCCCTTCCCCATGCCGGCGAGGGGAGACGGCCTTCTGCTCGACCTCCTTGTCGCCGACCACCAGCGTATACGGCACCTTCTGCAGCTGCGCGTCGCGGATCTTGGCGCCCAGCTTCTCGCTCGTTTCGTCCAACTCCACCCGCAGGCCGCGCGCCTGCAGCGTCTGCGCCACTTCGCGGGCCCATGGCATGTGCCGATCCGCCACGGTGACCACCCGCGCCTGCTCGGGCGCGAGCCACACCGGGAAGTTGCCCGCGTAGTGCTCGATGAGGATGGCGATGAACCGCTCGAACGACCCGTAGATCGCCCGGTGGATCACCACCGGCCTGTGCTCCTTGTTGTCCTCGCCGACGTAGCTCAGGTCGAACCGCTCCGGCGCGTTGTAGTCCAGCTGGATGGTGCCGAGCTGCCATTCGCGCCCGATGCTGTCCTTCACGTGGAAGTCGAGCTTCGGCCCGTAGAAGGCGCCGTCGCCCGGGTTCTCCACCCAGGAGACGCCGGACTGCTCCACGGCGGCGCGCAAGCCCGCCTCGGCGCGGTCCCAGAGCTCGTCGCTGCCGATGCGCTGTGGAGGGCGGGTGCCGAACTTGGCCCGGTACTCGAGGCCAAACGCCCGGAATACCCGGCCGATCAGGTCGGTCAGCCGGCGCACCTCGTCGGCGATCTGCGAGTCCATCAAGATGACGTGCGCATCGTCCTGCTGGAACTGGCGCACCCTGGTGAGGCCGCTCAGCACGCCGGTCGCCTCGTTGCGGTGCAGGATGTCCTGGGTGTGGAACCGCAGCGGCAGCTCCCGATAGCTGTGCTTCTTCATCGAGTAGAGCAGGTAGTGCGAGGGGCAGTTCATCGGCTTGAGCGACGAGTCGTGCTCGCCGGTCTCGCTGTCCAGGATGAGGAACATGTTCTCCCGGTACTTGCCCCAGTGGCCGCTGATCTCCCACAGGCCCTTGTTGTAGATGAGCGGCGTCTTCACCTCCTGGTAGCCGTTCCGCAGGCAAAGGCTGCGCATCGCGTTCGAGAGGACGTTGAAGAGCAGCGTTCCCTTGTGCGTCCAGAACACCGCGCCGGGCGCGAACGGGTGGAAGTGGAAGAGGTCCAGCTCCTTCCCTAGCTTGCGGTGATCGCGCTTCTTCGCCTCTTCCTGCTGCTTGAGCCAGGCGTCCAGGTCCTTCTTGTCGAAGAATGCAGTGCCATAGATGCGCTGCAGCTGCGGATTGCGGTGGTCGCCGCGCCAGTACGCCCCCGCCACGTTGAGCAGCTTGATCACGCCCACCCGTCCGGTCGACGGCGCGTGCGGGCCCAGGCAGAAGTCCACCCAGTCGCCGTGGCTGTACAGCGTCAGCGTCTTCGCCCCCTTGGCGAAGATGTCGTTGACGATCTCGACCTTGAACTTCTCGCCCAGCTTCTCGAAGAGCGCGAGCGCCTCCTCCTTGGAGACCTCCTTGCGCACGAAGGGGAGATCCTTGCGGATCTCCTCGTTCGCCTCCTTCTCGATCCGCTGCAGGTCCTCGGGCGTGAACGGCTTCTCCCGGTAGAAGTCGTAATAGAAGCCGTCCTCGGTGCTGGGGCCGATGGTGACCTGGGTCCCGGGAAACAGCCGCTGCACGACGCTCGCCATGATGTGCGCGGCGTCGTGGCGGATGAGGTCCAGCCCTTCCCGGCTCTTGTTGGTGAAGACGGTGAGCTTTCCGCTGCGAGTGAGCGGGCGCGACAGGTCCAGCTCCTCGTCGTCGAGCTTGGCGAAGAGCGCGGCCCGGGCGAGGCCCGGCCCGATCTGCCGCTGGATGAAGTCGGCCACGGTGGTGCCGGCCGGCACCTGCTTCTGCGATCCGTCGGGCAGCGTGATGCTCAGCTCGGACATGGTCTGCGGGAGGTAGGCGAGCGCCTCTGCACTGTCAAGCGGCAGCGACGGACCGCGTCAACGGCAGCTATTTCGGGAACGCTGCATTCGCCGCGAAGGTCAGGACCGCCTCGAGCCCCAGGTCCGGCTCCCGTTGCTTCATCTTCGCGATCAGCTCGTCGGCGTTGTGCGAAGAGGCTTTCTCGGCGTCGAAGGCCCGGATGTAGTCCCGGGTGAAGTTGATCGCGCCCGGGCTGTCCGGCGAGTCCACGCTTCGCTTGTGTCCGGCGACCACCACCTTGGGGTGGCGCGCCGCGAGCTTGCGCAACGACTTGAGCCAGGCCTTGCGGGTCTTGGGGCTGGACTCGGCCAGCCAGACGTGGGTCCGCTGGAAGACGATGTCGCCCGCCACTTCGGCGCTCGCGGAGGGTACCCACACGTAGCTGTTCGTCGGGCCCTTCGCATCGCCCTGGAGGTCGCGAACGATCTGGACCACCTGCCCGTCCACCTTGAGCTTCCTGCTGGGAAGCTTCTGGGGCGGGGGCACTTCGGTCGGGATCTCGTCCTTGTAGATCGGCCCCCATTGCTTGATCTTCGCGTCGACGGTCTGCTTGAACTCCTTCAGGGCAGCCTTGGTCATGTACACGGGCACGCCGGGGAACCGCTTCCGCAGCACCGCGGTGCCGAAGTAGTGGTCCGGATGGGCGTGGGTCACGAAGATGGCCTTGAGCTTCTTGCCGCTGGCGACGATCTTGTCGGCCAGCTTCTCCGCGTCGCTGTTGCGGAACTGGGCGTCCACCAGGACCGCCTCCGTCGGCCCCGCGATCAGCGTCGAGGTAACTCCCATGCCTTCCGGGGGCGCCGTGTAGGTGTCCAGTTGCAGTGCCGGCTTCGGGGCGGCCTTCGCCGCGGGAGCTGCGAGGGCCAGGACCAATCCGGCGAGCAATTCCTTCTTCATGACACCTCCGTCCCTGCGGGGCGCCTATCCTGCGGCGCGCGGGGCGAAGCGTCAAAAGCCCGTCGGTTCCGGAGCGTTCCCGACGTCAGAAGACCGGCGCCAGGTGAATTTTCACTAGCAATTACAGTCACTAAAGCTTGGCACGAGCCTCGCAAAACCAGGCGGCATGGCTACCCAATCGAAGGCCCGCAGGATGAGTGGAACCGAACGGCTCGTGGTCGCGAGCACCGCCTTGGTGGCGGCCCTGGTGGGCTTCCACGGCACCGCGATGGCGGGTTCCAAGACCGCGTCGATGCGGATCGGAGCGAGGGTGGTCGCCTCCGTGAGCCTCTCGGCGAATGCGTCGGCGGCAGGCACCCTGGGCGTCGAGACGCGCTCGTTCGGCGGCAAGCCCAGCGCGGTGCTCGTCCAGCAGCGCAGTGGAGCGCCCCTGCAGCTGCGCGGCGGAGCCCACCTGCCCAGCGAAGCCGACATGCCGCTGGAGATGTCGGGCAGCGACCTGCGGCTTGCCCTCCGCCGTCCGGCGGGTCCGGCCGAAGTGGTGGTCACCATCTTCTCCGACGGAACGCCGCCCCGCGGTTAGTCCGAAGCTTCGAGTCAGACCCACGCTGACGCGTGGATGCCACTGATGCAATAACCTGGCATCGTGGAGAACCCACCAGCGGAACGCTCCAAGGACGTAGAGACAGGATGGCTTCGCGCGGCCGCGGCAGCTTCCTGGGACGAGGCGGTGCTCTACGCGCGCACCGCCACTGGGTTTGCCGGCCACCCGCGCCGGTTCCTCGACGAGTGGAGACAAGGGTTGCGCCGCGCGCAGAACCCGCTGGGGTTCATGGCGACGACCCTGGCGCTGACCGCCGCGCTGCAGCTCGCCCGGCGATCGCTTCCCGGATCGACCGATTCGCCCTCCGTCGGCTCGCCCCTGTGGAGCGGGCTGCTCGAGTCCGTGGGACCGTACGCGCACTACCTGGTCCTCGGCGTATTGAGCCATGCGGTGCTGCGGCTGGAGCGCGCCCGCGGTCGCTGTGCTCGCCGCCATCCTCGCGACCGCCTTGTTCTTCGGCATGGTGAAACCGGCAGGAAGCTACGGATTGCACCCGTCGCTGCGCCTGCAGCGCGACGAGCGCGGCAAGCTCTCCACCGGCCTCGACTTGACGCTGAGCTGACTATGGACAGCCGTCGCCAGATGGTCTGGCATCGACGACGCGCTGGTCTCCTTGATCGACCTCGAACTCGATGCGGCAGAGCCTGGTTTCGTTGCTCGACGTCGGGAAGTACGGGTCCCCGCCGGCAACAGTCGTGATCTCGTAGACGACCACGGGATTGCCGTTTGGCCCTTCGTATGTTCGCATCGGCTTTCCCACCTTGTGGAACAGCTCGCTCACGTCCTTCCCGCGCCACAGAGCCAGCTTGTCCACGAACTTTTCGTGGTCAGTCTCGCTCGCGGTAGCGCAGCTCGAGCTGATCGCCAGGAGGAGTATTGCCGCGCCCCGCATGCCGCTCTGCATGGTCGCACCCTTTCGGACGGCGATTCTAGTAGATTGCGCCGGCTGAATTCGCAGGAGGGAACCGACATGGCCCGAATCGCACTCGTCTTCACCGCTCTGGCCGCGCTGTCCGTGCCGGCATCCGGCGCCGGAAATCCCAAGGCGCCCGGCTCGGTGCGCGAAGGCGTGCTCACCGACGACAAGGGGATGACGCTCTACGTGTTCGACAAGGACAAGGACGCCCCGGGCAAGAGCGCGTGCAACGGGGCGTGCGCCGAGAACTGGCCGCCGCTGAAGGCCTCGGCGAGCTCGCAGCCCACGGGTGACTGGACCATCGTCGCCCGGGACGATGGCTCCAAGCAGTGGGCCTACAAAGGAAAGCCCGTCTACCTCTGGGTCAAGGACAAGAAGCCGGGCGACAAGACCGGCGACGGCGTCAAGGACGTCTGGCACGTCGTGAAGGAATAGAAGCCCGGAGTTTACCCCCGCAGATCGCTACACTTCGAGCAGGCGCACGGCGCCAGGAGGCGACGACATGCCCGATCCGAAGACCTACGTAGGCACCTGTCACTGCGGCAAGGTGAAGTTCGAGGCGACGCTGGTCATGGAGAGCGCGATGGACTGCAACTGCTCCATCGACTCGCGGACCGCGGCGGTGATGGCGCCGGTGCCAGCCGAGCAGTTCAAGCTCGTCTCCGGCGAGGGCGAGGTGACCGAGCACCTGTTCGGGAAGCGGCACATCCACCGCTGCTTCTGCAAGACGTGCGGCATCCACGCCTTCGCCTACGGCGCTGGGCGGGACGGCAAGCCGATGAAGATGATCAACCTCCGCTGCGTGGAGAGCGTGGATCTCTCGACGCTCAAGGTGACACACCACGACGGCAAGAACCGCTGAGCGAGCGCGCCGCGCAACTCTGCAGAGAAACAGGGGAACAGTGGTGCGCCCTGCTGAGATCGATCCAGCGACCCCCACCGTGTCAATCCGCTCTCGAAGGTCAGCACGGCTCGGCACAGGTTAGCAAGTCCGCGCAATCTCTGGACACCGGCACCCACGCGACCCGAGACCTTTCGCCCGGTTTGCCAGCCGTTCTCCCGCGCGAAGCCCCAAATAGAGCCCCAAGGATCACGCCAGGCCTCGCAGGGCGCGCGCGGAGCTCTGGCTACCCTCCCCTCCGCCTGTCGCGCCACGAGGCCTGCGCGCCGTCGCCGGCGTCCCTGCGCTGCTCGCCGTGCTCCAGGTCGCCGAGCTGCTCGGCGTCAGCACCGCGACCGTGTACCTGCTCTGCGAACGCGGCGAGCTCGCACACGTCCGCGTCTGCAACGCGATCCGCATCGCGCCGGCCGACCTCGACCTCTCCACCTCCCGCGCTCCGACCTCCTCGCGAGCACGGAAAGGGGGCGCGCAGGGTCTTGCGGCCGTTCGCCTTGGCGTGCTTCGCCGCCTGCTCCAACAGCCAGTACATGTACTCGTTCAGGGCGGTGTACGCGTCTCCGGCGGTGTTGCACCCCGCCTTCTTGAGCACGCCCTTCGGATCGTAGGTCGTATAAGGCGTGTTCTGGCAACCGGCGGTTCCCTTCCTTGCCGAACGATGCGTAGCAGACCAGCCCGCGGCCGTGCCAGGCACCGCAGTGTCAGGTCGCTGTGGCGGCAACGCGACCGGCGGGAGCGATTTCAGCTAATTGCAGGTGCCGGAGCCGTTCGAGATGCACCGGCCGTGTTCGGCGTCGCGGAGGAACGCCTGCCCTACCTGGCGGTCCTCTTCGAGCTGCTTCTCATCGCGGCAGATGCACTTGGGCACGTGGCTACCGACCAGCTCTTCCCAGCCGCAGATCATCCTCTCGCCTGGAGGGTCGTTCGTCGCGGCGCGTACGGCGTAACCACCGCACAGGGAGTTCGCGACGACCATGTCGCCCGAAATGGCCCGCTCCTTCGGCTTGTGATTCGTAGCGCACCCGGTGGCGGCCAAAGCGGTCGCAAGAAACTCGACGAGACTGATTCGCATCGATTGTACCCTCCCGGAGACGAGGACCTCAGGTGCGCACTGCGGGCAATCGCCGGCAACGTCCCCCGCCGACATTGTTGGACAACAGATTGTTTTCCTGCTCGGTGCGAGCTTCGGACGTCGTCCTCTTACCACCGGGACGCGATAAGACGGAACCCGGTCACGTGCTATCCAGCGAACCTGCTCGAATGTGCAGGGAAGCGGCTCGAACGGCAAAGTGATCGATCCCATCCTAGGAACGTCACCGGACGCGCTTGACGCGCGGCTTCTCGGGGCGGCCAGCGCGCGGGATCGTGAACCGCTTCATGGAGCAGATCGACCGCGAGCCCGAGGCGATCCTTCCCTTCCGGCTGCAGAACGCATTGACGCGCCCGCTTCGGACCGCAGCGGCCAAGGCCGGCCGGGCCGAGTTCCTCTCGCTGTGGGCGGGGCAGGGCCTGCGGATGGCACGCCGCGAACCGGCCGCGAAGCTGGTCGCGCGGCTCGCGGCGGAGACCGAGGCGGCGATCGCGCGCCTCGCGGGCGAGCAATAATCGCCGGTATGTCGTCCTAGCGACAAATTCCGTGTCGATGGCCGCGGCCCCTCGCCAATCGTCCGAAGCACCCGGCACTTTCGTCCTGGCGCGACGCCGTGCCGCGCTCCCCTCCGCAAGGGCTCCCTGAATTTCTGCTAAAGCGCGAACGTCCCGCACGTGTTACGCTTCGAAGCGCGGGAGGATGCCATGGACATGCGCAATCGCTCGCTGGCCGTTCTGGCCGCCCTGATCGGGACGCAGCTCGCCTGCGCCCACGCGAACGAGAGAAAGCCGCCGGACGTGGCGGACAAGGTGCTCGTGACGGGGTCGCACATCCCCCTGAGGGTCGACCCGAAGAGGGGGATGCCGGTGACGATCTCCGGACAGATCTACAGCCACGATCAGCTCGTCGGGACGGGCCGGGCTGACCTGGGCGCGGCCTTGTTGAACCTCGATCCGTCCGTCACGATCGGTCCGTAGGCGGCGCCGGCCGGGAGCCTGCGCGAGCGCGGACGGGAAAGGGTGGTGCGCCCTGCTGGGATCGAACCAGCGACCCCCACCGTGTCAAGGTGGTGCTCTACCGCTGAGCTAAGGACGCAGACGGGGTGCGGGGTGTAGCAGCCGTCCCAGGAAGGGTCAAGCGCGGCGGCGGGCCAGCCAGTCGAGGATGCAGGAGTCGATGCCGGAGGGGGCGACCAGCACCTCGTCGGCGCCGGACCGGCCTTGCAGCGTGGCGTCGGAGCAGGGGCGCTCCTTCACGGGCAGCGGAGTGCGCGGCATCGACTTGACCGACTCGGTGCGGATCCGGCGCAGCGAGCGGTCCCGCGCGCTGCCCTCGATGATGCGCGCGGTGAAGCGGGGCAGCCGGTTCAGCCGCGCCGCCTCCTTCCGCGAGACCGGGGCGCGCAGCTCGATCGCCAGGTGGCCGCGCCACCTGCGCAGCTCGCGGACCGCTGCGTCCGAGAGCAGGTTGCCGCTGCCCGGGCGCACCACCAGCCGCACCTGGGCCGGGTCGAGCTTGCGCAGATCCCCTCGCGCGACGGCGTCTTGCCCCAGGATCAGGACGACCAGCGCGAGGATCACGTCCGCTCCCTCTGCGGCGGAAGCCGCATCAGCCGCACGAACAGCCAAAGGTACTGCGCCCAGCTCACCAGGACGCACTCGGCGGCCACGATGGCCAGCGCGAACAGCAGCGGCCGGGTGGGCGCGGCCACTTCGGTGGCGCCCTGCACCAACGCCAGCACCGTGGTCGCCGCCAGCGCCGCGGTGGCGTACTTGCCGAACCGGGTCGGCCGCACGGTGTAGCCGCGGCCGGTGCGCTCCAAGAGCCAGATGGCGGTGAAGATGCAGACGTCGCGGAACAACGTGATCCCGAGGAGCCACCAGGGCAGCGCCCGGGACCAGCAGAGCAGCACCAACGCGGCGAGGCCCAGCAGCTTGTCCGCGAGCGGGTCGAGGAGCGCGCCGATCCGGGTGAACTGCTTCAGGGCGCGCGCCAGGATCCCGTCCAGCGCGTCGGTGATCATCGCGCCCACGAAGACGGCCAGCGCCGCTTTCCGCTCGCCGCGCAGGAAGAGGGCGACGAACACGGGGACCGCGACCAGCCTCGCGCCGGTCAGGGCGTTCGGGACGTTCACTTCCCCTGCTCGTCGCGCGTCCGGAGCAGGCGGCTCTTGCGCATCACTTCGCTCCGGCGTCGGGAGAGGGCGAGGTCGAGGGGGAGGGAGGCTTCGCTGGCGGCTTCAAATTGTCGACGATTTCCACTGGCAGCTGATCGAGAGGAACCTCCACCGTCAGCGACACCCCGCCGTCCGAGTAGTAGTGCGTCTTCACCGCGCGGGCGCCGCGCAGCTTCGCTTGCACCTTGCTGCGCAGCGCGCTGTCGTTCTGCAGCAGCGCGCCGACGGTCCCCCCGCTCTCCAAGGCGGCGCCCTTCAGCGTCTCGAGAGCGTTGCGCTGGGCGATTGTCATGGCGGTCCGCTCGGCCCCGAGGCGGGCGACGGCGATGGAGGGCGCGTTCAAGTCGGGCACACCCTGCCCCGTCGCCTTGAGCACCCGCCGCTGCCAGTCGATCTCGCCGCTCGCGTCGGCGCGCGCGGCCAGCGGAACGAGGAGGAGCGAGGCGATCGCGGCCAGGCGCAGCACGAGTCCTCCTTCGCGCGTCAGGCGTGCGCGGCCTTGCGCTTCTTCTGCACCAGCGCCTCCACGGTCTGGCCGATGCGTTGGCTCAAGATCAGCATCTCGCCCACGTCGGTCGGCGCCTGCTGCTTGTGGCCGTTGTCGAGGTACAAGAGGTGCGAGACGCGGCCGCGGTGCAGGATGGGGACGATCATCGACGACAGCGGCACCTTCTTGCCGAGCTGCGCGAGGAACCGGACGTTGAGCGGCGTCTTCTGCAGCGGGCCCAGGAAGTGGCTGCGCGTCTTGACCACCAGCTGGAACGCGCTCGGCGCCGAGAGCGGGATGGCGACGATCTGGGCAGCCTGCTCGAGTCCTTCCCCCAGCCCGTCCCAGCCCAGCGCGACGCCGCCCTGGACCTGCAAGAGGAGCGCGCGCCTGGCCTTGCTCAGCGAGGCGCGCAGCACCAGGTGCGCGATCGCCTTGCGATCAGAGACGCCCTCCAAGAGCCGCAGCGCCTCCTTGAAATCGATCGGCGCGTCATCCACCTTCGGCGCTGGGGGTGGCGGAGGCTCCTCCCACGCCGCCGCGGCCGGCGCGGCAGCCGGCGCCGGCTCCGCCGAAAGCTCGCCCAGGATCGCGTCCTCCGGCAGCGTCTCGAGCATGTCGGCAGCCGGCGGCGCCGCCTGCGCCGCCTCCGTCACCGGAGAGGTCCCCCGGGGCGGCGTGGGGGCCTTGCCTTGCACAACCCGGTTGTAGATGTCGTTGAAGGCCGTCTCGTCGATCAACTCCGCACCAAGCTGTTCGGGGGCGCGCTCCTGTTTCTGCTTCTTGCGGCGCCGCTCCTCCCGCCCCTCGGTGGGGACCACGCCGAAGTCGAGGGCGCGCATCTGCCGGGTGGCGCCGTAGTTGGCGCGCAGCAGCTGGAAGATGCGGAACTCGGGCGCGATCACCGGCAGGCAAGCGCGGCCCACCTTGTAGCCGAGCTGGTCCATCTTCCCCAGATTGATCTCCGTGCACAGCACCTTGAGGCGCCGCTTCTCCACCTTCCACGGCACCATCTCGTCGCGGTCGGCGACGTGCTTGGGGAGCAGCGGGATCACGTCGTGCTGCGGCTGCAGCTCGCCCCAGGCAACCTCGCACGAAAGCTGCTTTCCCAGCGCGCGCGCCACCTGCTCTTCCTCGACGAGCTTCAGCTCGAGGAGGTTCGTCCCCAGCCGGCCGCCGTAGAGCACCTGCCAGTCGAGCGCTTCCTCGAGCCCGTCCTGCGTGAGGTGGCCCTCGCGGATGAGGATCTCGCCGATGCGCATCAGCGCCCTCCCTTCTAGCACAGCGTGCCCGACTACTCGTCGGACCGTAATCCCCTTGCGCGGTTCGTTCAGGGGAGGGAAAAGCTGCCGCATTCTGTTCCAAGCGCGATGAAACCTGGGGTCCATCCGCTGGCAGGGCTGCTCTGCCTCAGCGCGTGCGCACATTCGCTCACGCCTGACCAGGAAGCGATGGTGCGGCGCGGAGACTGCGCGGAGCTCCTCCGCGCCGCCGACGCCGCCCGCGCGCAGGATCGCGGCGGCCTGGCCTCGACGCTGGCGAGCGCTTGCCCGCAGGCCAAGCTCGACGCGCTGGTGGCGTCCGCGCCGGATCCCGCGCAGGCCATGCTGTGGTGCGGCCGGGCTCGCTCCGCTTCCGCCGAGTCCACATGCGACGCGTCCACCGTTGCCGCGCTGGCGAGCCAATTGCGGCCGCGCCTGACCATCGGGCCTCCCGATCCGGGCATCTCCGCCGAGCCCTCGCTCGCCGCCGCGCTGTCCGAGCTGGGGCCCGCCTACAACCTCGGTTGGGATGCGGAGGATCCTGACGTCATCGTCGGCCGCGTGCTGATCTCGGTCGACCACGCCACCAGCAGCACCGTCGTCCAGGTTCCCGACGCGAAGGGCGGCAAGCAGCGGGTGCCCGCCGTGCAGCACCGGTTCATCGCGCGCGCCTCCGGCGAGGTCGAGCTCGCCGGGCGGACGCGCGTGCTCCGCGCCAGCGAGGAGGCCCGGGACGTCACCTGGGCCGCCGCGCCCAAGGTGTCCGTGGCCGCCAAGTTGGATCCGCAGGTCCCTGCGGAGGCGGAGTTGAAGAAGCGCGCCGCGCTCGCTTGGGTGAAGACCCTGGCCAAGGCGCTGGCCGCCGCGCCGCCGGAGGCAGTGGACGTGACCGACGCGCGCGGCTGCGTGGCCTACGGACTCTCCCTCAATCTCCTTTCCGGCGATCCGATGGCGGCCGCCAACGGCTTGGGCGATCCCGCCAAGGTCGCCGCTTGCGAACGACTCCTGGAGGAGCCGGCCGGCGCCGGCATCCCCGTGCCCTGACGAAAATGAGGACCGCACCGATGATCGACAAACACGACTGGCGACTCGCGGGCCACCAGGCCAACTACCTGCACGGAGAGCTGCTGCGCTACGCATCGTACCGGCCTCACCGCCCGGGCTGGACGCACGACCGCTGCGAGTTCTGCTGGGCCCCGTTCGCGCTGGAGACGCGCGAGGGCTGCGTCAGCGAGGGCTTCTACACCGAGGACCGCCGCTGGATCTGCGAATCCTGCTACGAAGATTTCAAGGTGCTCTTCGATTGGCGGCTGGAGGGTTAGCCGGCGGGCGCTCCTGACCGTCAGCCCACGCGGGCGAGGCTGAGGCGGCCCCGCCAGCGGTTCCGGAAGGCGTCGCGGAGCGCGGCGTTCTCCGGCTTCCCTAGATCCGGGTCGGACTGCACCAGCGCGAACGCTTCCTCGCGGGCCTCCTGCAAGATGGCCTGGTCGCGGGTCAGCTCGGCCACGGCGAAGTCGGGGAGCCCGCTCTGGCGGGTGCCGAGGAATTCGCCCGGCCCGCGCAGCTCGAGGTCCGCCTCGGCGATGCGGAAGCCGTCGGTGGTCTCCTCCATCACCTTCAGCCGCTCGCGCGCCGCCGGACCCCATTCGGCTCCGGAAGTGCCGGTGAGCAGCAGGCAATGAGACTTCGCCGCCCCACGGCCGACGCGCCCGCGCAGCTGGTGCAGCTGCGAGAGCCCGAACCTCTCGGCGTGCTCGACCAGCATGACGGTGGCGTTGGCCACGTCGACCCCCACCTCGATCACGGTAGTGGCCACCAGGATCCGGTCTTCGCCGCGCAGGAACCGGTCCATCGCCTCGTTCCGCTCCTGCGCGCTCTGCCGGCCGTGCACCAGCCCGATGGGCACGCCGGGGAACACGTCCGTCGCCAGCCGGTCTCGCTCCTTCGTCGCCGCCTTCAGGTCGGCCAGCTTCTCGCTCTCCTCGACCAGCGGCAGCACCACGTACGCCTGCCGCCCCGCTTTCAGCTCCCGCCTCACCACGTCGTAGGCGCGGTCGCGCTGCTCGTCCCGGTAGACCCGCGTCGCGATCGGCGTGCGCCCCGGGGGAAGCTCGTCCAGCACGCTGACGTCGAGGTCCCCGTACAAGGTGAGCGCCAGCGTCCGCGGGATGGGAGTCGCGGTCATCACCAGCACGTCGGGCCGGGCGCCCTTCTTCATCAGGCTGGCGCGGGTGAGGACGCCGAAACGGTGCTGCTCGTCGATGACCGCCAGCCCCAGCTTGTGGAAGCCGGTGTCCTCCTCGGCCAGCGCGTGGGTGCCCACCACGATCTGCGCTGCGCCGCCGCGCACGAGGCGCTCCGCGTGGGCGCGCTCGCGGGCGCCCAGGCTGCCCGTGACCAGCTCGACGTGCACCTCGCGCCGGCCGCGCAAGAGGCGCCGCAAGGAGCGGGTGTGCTGCTCGGCGAGGATCTCTGTCGGCGCCATCAGCGCGGCCTGGTACCCGTCCTCCACCGCGAGGAGGGCCGCGCCGAGCGCCACCGCCGTCTTGCCGCTGCCCACGTCGCCTTGCAGCAGGCGGTTCATCGGCTCCGGCTTGCGCATGTCCTGGGCAATGGATCCGATCGCGCGGCGCTGCGCCCGGGTGAGCGGCCAGGGGAACGACTTCACGATCCGCTCGATCGAGTCGTCGGTGGCCCGGAAGGCGATGCCCGGCTCGACCTTCACGCCGCGCCGGCGGAGCGCAAGCCCGAGCTGGACCATGAACAGCTCTTCGAACGCCATGCGCCGGTGCGGCTCTCCGGCCGGGCGCTGCGCCGCCGCGGCCACGTCGGCGCTCTTGTCCGGGAAATGCGCCTCGCGGACGGCGTCGGCGAGCGGCCACAGCTCCCGCCGCTCCAGGACGCCTCGCGGCAGCACGTCGGCCAGATGCCGCGCGTACTCGTCGACCGCCCGGCGGGCGATGCGGCGGTAGGTGCGGGCCGGAACGCCTTCCACCTCGGTGTACACGGGCACCACCCGGCCGAACGACTCGTCCGACCCGGGCCCCGACGGCAGCGAGTCGCTGCTTCCCTCTTGCAACGGCTCGACGTCAGGGTGGGACATCGTCTTTCCGCCGCCGCGCCAGCCCGCGCGCACCTCGCCGCTGACCACGATCCGCGATCCGGTGCGGAGGCGCTGCACCAGGGAAGGGCGATAGTGGAACCAGAGGAGCATCAGATAACCGCCCTCTTCGTCGCGCAGGCGCACCTCCAGGCGGCGGCCGCGCCGTGCGCGCACCTCGTCGATCCACGCCACGGTTCCGGCGATCACGCTGCGCTCGCCGAGCGGAGCTTCCGCCACGGTGCGGCGCTTGCGCCGGTCTTCGTATCGACGCGGCAGATTGAGCAGGAGGTCTTGCACGGTGCCCAGGCCCTTGCCGCGCAGCTTCTCGCCCATCGCGGGGCCGACGCCGCGGAGGTGCTCGACCGGAGTGAGCAAGGGGTCCGGAGTGAGGCCGGCCTTTTGCGCCGCGGCGGCGATCGCCGCGCGGCGGGCGGGAGCGGCCGTGCGCTGGCGGCGGGAGATCGAGGTCGAGGAGGAGGGGGAGGTCGAGGGTAAGGTCGGAGTCGGGTGGCCGTCGCGCCCCAAGGCCGCGATCTCCTCGGGGACCTCGAGCAAGCCGGATAGCTCCCGCACCAGCGCCGCGATGGCCGTCTTGCGACGGGCCTCGGGGGCAGAGTCGAATCCGCGGGCCGTCTCTTCCAGCCGGTCGAGGCCGGCGGCGCGGTCGCCGGCATATGGACGGGCCTGTTCGACGACGCGCTGGACGAGCGGCTCGATCTCGCGGAGCACCGCCACGCGGCCGAGGCCGGCGCGGCTCAAGAGGCGGAGCGGCTGCAGGAGCGGCGAGAGCGCGAGCGCCAGCGCCTCGGGCGCCCCCCCGCCGCGGGTCATGGGGCCTCGGTTTCCTCGGGCATGTACTCGGTGAAGACGACCTCGAGGATCTCGTATTCGCGCTCCCCGCCGGGAGTGCGGATCTTCACCGTGTCGCCCGCTTCTCGCCCGATCAGGCCGCGGGCGATGGGGCTGGTGATGCTGATGCGGCCCTTCTTCAGATCCCCCTCGGTCTCGCCCACGATGGTGTACTGCGTGCTGGCGCCGGAATCGGTGTCCTCCAGCCGTACGGTGGCGCCGAAGACGACCCGATCGCCGGAGAGCTTGCTGACGTCGATGATCTGGGCGCGCGCCAGCCGGTCCTCCAGCATCTGGATGCGGCCCTCGATGTGCGACTGGCGCTCCTTGGCGGCGTGGTACTCGGCGTTCTCGCGCAGGTCGCCGTGCTCGCGGGCGACCGCGATGTCATGGACGTTTTTCGGCCGGTCGACGGACTTCAGGCGCTTCAGCTCGCGCTTGATCGCCTCGGCCCCGGCGCGGGTGATGGGGATGCTCTCAGCCATGGCACGTCCAGGAGGGAGAAACGACGGCGGCCGGGCCCCACCCGGGTCCGGCCGCGCCCGAAGCATTGCAAGGCGCGCCGGGAGCGTCAACGAGAAATGACCCGGTCCTGCTCCGCGGCAGGATCTGCCGATCCACTATCGTAGGATAGCAGGCGCGCCCGACATCCGGTGTCCGGGGGTGCACGCCCAGATTGAGGTTTTTCTTTAGGGGCTGGAAAAAGCCGAAGCGATTTCGATCGGTTGCGCAAAGGAGCTTCACAGCACCTGTCCCGTGTGACCTGTCCCTGGGAATTGGAAGCGACGCCGTCGAGAGCGTCCAGCGCCACGCCATCCGGCGCGCTCACCAGGCCTCGGTCACGCACCAGGCGGTCGCACGAGGCCGCCGCAACGGTTTCCACTCCGGAGAGCGGAGAGGATGTACGGGGGGGATGTACAGGGGGAGGGGGACGTCCCCCGGGCACGACCTGTACGAGCTGTACAGAGCCGACTCGGGCGATCCCCCGACCCGACCTGTACAGAAGC
>WNFB01004296.1_pt1 | contig 25538 bp, 21 predicted proteins | sample 5400501 | NCBI WGS metagenome assembly WNFB01 (sample SAMN13153341, study PRJNA577476) | soil metagenome | isolation source: 200 cm saprolite under Douglas fir tree site 2 hole 1 | place: USA:California | collected 2015-04-18 | reverse complement strand
GGTCGTTCGTAGCGCGGCCGGTGTTGCCGACGAGAGCGATCACGTCACCGATGCGGACGCGCTGGCCGACCTGCGCAAGCAGCTTGGAGTTGTGGTAATAGACCGAGAAGACGAAGCGGTCTCCTTCCGCTGTTCTCAGGTTCCGGTCGTGGCGGATGGCGATCGTGTTGGCCCCCGCCTCGGCCGGCCCCGAGTACACCACGATCCCGTCACCGATGGCGTGGACCGGCGTGGCGTCGGGGTTGTTGAACTCGACGCCCTGGTGCGGCTGGAAGTTGCCGCCCATGGTCGAGCCGAAACGGTAGGTCTGGTCGATGTAGGGCTGATCGCCTGCGGCAATGGGGCGACCGAACCAGGGGTGGAGGGGCGATCGGGGAATGACGAGGTCGCTGCCAGGAACGTACTCGATCGTTATCCCATCACCCAATCGGAGTGAGGACACCCCTTCGTGTCGGCCGGCGAGCAGCGTTACCGAGTCCAGCTGAACTGCCGACGTGGTAAACCGTTGTCGGGTTTGAAGCCCATGCACGTCGACCTCGTCTCTCTTTCGGAGATCGAGGAATCCGAGGCTGCTCGCCACGTAGACGCGCCCGCGGATCTCCAGCAGCTGGTGGATCCCCGCCCAAGTAGAGACGCAGGAGGTGGTATCCGGCCAGCGCCGACACCAGGTGGAGTCCTGATCGAGCCGCTTCCATCCCCCAAACTCCGCCCCGAACCGAAACACCCCTCGGTCCGTCCCGACCCACAGCCGGCGCTGCGAATCGACGAGCAGAGCCCTCGCGTGGTTGGCACAGCCTCCCAGACACGGCGTTGGCGGGAACGCCTCGTGCCACGTCCGTCCCCCATCCGGCGAATGGGCGATTCCCCTGAGGTCGCTGATCCACAGGTCGTTTCCGGGAGCGAGCGCGATCGCCAACACGTATTGGTTCTTGATCCGCCCCAGCACCGAATCCTTGGTCGTCGTCGCGCCCATCGAGTCCGTGATCACGGCCCATGACCGGCCGTCGTCCCATGTCAACTTGATCCCGTCCGCCGTGGCGATGTAGGTGGTGTCTCCACGCGTGAGCATCCCATTCGGGGCGACGTACTGCCACTCGGGGCCCAGCTCCCGGTACTCCCAATTCTTCCACGTCCTGCCGCCGTCGACCGAGAGGCCCCAGCCGTTCCCCACCGTGCCATACCAGATCTGGCCACGCGGCCCGAACGCGAATGCGTGCACGAAATCCCAGGAGATGGAGTGGGCTGCGGTGTCGTTGGAGTGAGCAAGGTGATCCCAGACAGTGGCGCGCGGACGCAGCCGGAAGATGCCTTGGCCGTAGGTCCCGACCCAGATCGAGCTGTCGGGAGCCTTCGCCAGCGCTAGGACATGGACGCCCCAGCCCGACGAGTCTGGCAGGGACGGAATCTGCTGTGCAGCCACGGAGCTCGCTGCGACCGTGGCGGCAACCACGCACCATGCACTACGCACTCGCTCACCCCCTCGGCGAGTAGACCCCCGGCAGGAGCCGGATCTCCGTCACGGCGACCCTCGCCGGGCGGGTCACCGCGAACAGCACCGCCTCGGCCACGTCCTCGGGGTGTAGCATGTCCTTGCGCTTGGTGAAGCCCGGCTTGGAATCGGGATCCACCGGGTCCCAGATGTCCGTGTCCACCGGCCCCGGGGACACCAGCGTCGTACGGACGCCGGTCTTGGCGGTCTCGGCGCGGATCACTTCATGCATCCCACGCACGCCGAACTTACTCGCTGCGTAGGCTGTCGAGCCAGTGAAGGCGATGTGGTCGGAGATCGAGCCGATGGTGACGAGATGGCCGCTGCCCCGTTCCACGAGCAGGGGCACGAAGGCCCGCGCGAGGAGGAACGGGCCCGTCAGATTGACCGCCAGGGTTTCGGCGAACTCGGCCGGCGTGGTCTGCTCGATTGGCTTGATGAAAAATATCCCGGCGTTGCTCACCACGATGTCGGGGACGCCGGTTTCCTTCAGCACCGTGCGCACCGCGCGCTCGACGTCTGTGGCCACCGCGACGTCGCAGCGAATGTCTGTCTGGCGGTCCGCCGAGCCATCCGTGAGGGAGCGTGCGAGGCGGATCACGTGGGCGCCGGCGGCCCGCAGCTCGTCCGCCACGGCCAGCCCGATGCCGCGGGAGGCGCCCGTGACGAGGGCGATCCTCCCGGTGAGCGCGCCGCTCACGGCAAGCCGGGGCCGCCGTGCACCAGACGCAGGAACTCGTCGCGCGTCTTGGCGTCGTCGCGGAAGGCGCCGCGTAGCGCGCTCGTCACGGTCTTGGAGTTCTGCTTCTCCACGCCGCGCATCATCATGCAGAGGTGGTAGGCCTCGATCACCACGCCCACGCCGAGGGGCTTCAGGACCCGGCACAGGGCGTCGGCCACCTGGTCGGTGAGGCGCTCCTGCACCTGCAGCCGCCGCGCGAATACCTCGACGACGCGCGGGATCTTGGAGAGCCCCACGATGCGGCCGTCTGGCAGGTAGGCGACGTGCGCCTTCCCGTAAAAGGGGAGCAGATGGTGCTCGCACATCGAGTAGATCTCGATGTCGCGCACGCAGATCATGCTCTCGTGCTTCTCCTGATAGATCGCATCGCCGATCACGTCTTCGACCGACATCTGGTAGCCACGCGTCAGCCACTTGAGCGAGGCTTCGACGCGCGCCGGCGTTTGCCGCAGCCCCTCGCGCCCGCCGTCCTCGCCTAGCTGGTTCAGCATTTCCCGCACGAGCTGCAGCCCCTCGCGCCCGGCATCCTCGCCCAGCTGGTCCAGCATTTCCCGCACGAGTGTCTCGAACGGAATGCGCGCGGCGGTGGGCGGGGGGGGGGGCTGCGTCTCCGGTAGGCCGGGGCGGCTGGCCGACTTCATCTGATCACGTCCCATGACTTGTAGGCCCTCCGCGGCACACGGTATCTTCGGCGCCAGGTGAGACTCCTAAAGGTACTCGCTCCCCTGTCCCAGGCGGGAGGCTCGGCCCTCTCGGCGGCGTGGACCTTCCCCAGCATGCTGTTGTCCGCGTTCCTCGTCGCGTGGGGGGCGGAAGCAGCGCAGTTCCTCATCTCACAGGGCCTCGCCCTCGCCCTGCTCGCTTGGCTGCAGACGAGCCCCGAGTTCGCCATCGAAGCCGTGATCGCCTGGGACGCCGGCAAGGACCCTGCGCGGGCACACCTCGCGATCGCGAATCTCACCGGGGCGATTCGTCTGTTGCTCGGCATGGGCTGGCCGCTGATCTATTTCGTGTTCGCCTTCGCGGGACGCAAGGAAGCGACGCAGCGGCTGCCGGCTATCGTCCTGGAGCGTGAGCACGCCATCGAGATCTTCGGGCTGATCCCCCCGCTGCTCTACTTTCTGGTGATCGTCGCCAAGCGGGCGTTTGGCTGGGTCGACGCGGTCGTGTTGATCGCCCTGTACGCCGGTTATCTGGCACTGCTGTTGCGCGCGCCACGCCGCCCGGCCGACACGCTGGAGGAGGCGCCGGCAGTCTCCCGCTGGGCCTACCGTCAGCGCGGCTGGCGGCGCCCCATGGTGATCGGCGGGCTGCTCGCGGTGGGGGGAGGGCTGCTATACGCGACGGCGCACCCATTCCTTGAGTCGATGCTGGCGGTCGCCGGCCTGCTCGGCTTCAGTCAGTTCTTTCTGGTCCAATGGGTGGCACCGTTCCTGTCGGAGTTCCCAGAGTTCGTGTCGACCGTGTCCTGGGCCAAGCGCGTCACGCGTGCGCCGATGGCGCTCATGAACCTCGTCTCGAGCAATATCAACCAGTGGACCGTGCTAGCCGCGATGATCCCGCTGGTGTATGGCTACTCGCACTGGCGGGCCACGGGTGTGTGGATGGCCTTCCACTTCGACGCCGCGCAGCAATTGGAGATCATCCTGACGCTGCTGCAGACCGCCCTGGGAGTGCTGCTCTTGGGCAGCATGGAGTTCGGCTGGCTCGACGCCACGATCCTGTTGGTGTTGTGGCTGGCCCAGTTCCTTGTGCCGCACTGGCGAGAGGAAGTGGCGGTGGCCTACGGGGTCTGGATCGTGATTCTCGCGATCGCCTTCGCGGCGGGGAAGAAGAGACTGCTCGCCCCACGGTCCTTCTGGGAGACGATGGTCACGAGAAACGATCGGCCGGCGCCGCTTAACGCGGACCGGCCGACCGGGTCCTGAGGGAACGAAGAGGATTATTGAAGCCCGAAAGTAATGACTGGTCCCTCACCGTAGCGTTTGCCTTCCCCTGCAAGGGGGCATGACATTGGTTACAGTATCTGGGTCCACAATCGAGCTGTTGGCTCAATAATTAGACTCTCCGTCCCCAGTCGTACGTTACCGCCAAGTGGGGATTCGTCAAGGAAGGACGTCGAAGCGAGAGTCGTCGAGTGACATCGCAAGGTGTCGGGAGAGTGTCACGATGAACGTCACGCTGGCTGCGAGTCGTCGAGTGACACCGCACGGTGTCGGGAGAGTGTCACAATGAACGTCACGCTGGCTGCTGCCCTGGTGCTGCTCGGCGCGTGGATCGTCCTCGTGTTCGTGGCTCACGTGCCGAGCGGGTACCCGCATGTCCTGTACGCGATGGGGATGACGTTGCTGACCCGACGGGTGCTCCTCGGGGCCCCGAAGTTCCTGTCGTGACGCGCGCTCTGGCGGCCCGTCATATCTCCCAGTTCGAAAACAGCACCCCTGCCGCTTCGTCCGGCCGGCGCTCCGGGTAGCCCTCGGCCGTCATCCGCAGATCGGTCCACCGCACGCGATACCCGCGGGTGATGAGTCGGCGGTAGGCGTCCTCGTAGGCGGTCTGGCAGCGGAACGACACGCGTCGGATACCAGCGCGGGCGGCGGCCGCCTCGGTGGCGGTCAGCGCCGCCTCGAATGCTCCGCTGTCGCGGGCCGCGAGCTTGAGTACCCGCAGCTCATCGCGTGGGCGTCCCTCGGCGAGCGGCACCGCGTGCCACAAGACGACGGCGTCGAGTTCGGCCCCCTCCCTCCCTTCCACGAGGACCGTGTCGCCCAGACCCAGCTCGGCCGTAAGTTGGATCTCGCGAGTGAAGTCGTAGCCGCTGGCGAGGGAATCGACCAGGCGTTGCGCGGCGGCCAGGCTCTCGTCTCCCGCAGCGGCGCGCCGCGTGGAAAGGAGCGTGGGCGAGCCGTGGCCGCGGCCAGACAGATCGCGGGTCATGGTGACGGTGAGATACCCGGGGACGAAGCCGAGGCGCGAATAGAAACCGATGTTGTCTACAGTGCGGGGCATTGTCTCGAGGCCGAGCGTTGTCACGCCCTGAGCGATCAGCCAGTCGGCAGCCGTCTGGACGACCGTCTTGCCTGCACCGGCACCCTGACGGTCGGGGCGTACCGCGAGGGGTCCCATCCACCCTTCGGTGCCCGAGCGGTGGGCGATATTGAACGCGGCCACGTGGTCTGATTCGTCACGCCAAACCATCGCCCCCTCGCCGGCGTCGAGCAGCGCGTAGCGCCAAACGAGGGGGTTCAAGTGCGGCACCCGCACGCCCACGAGGCCGTCGCGCCGATAGCGGTCGGTGAACGCGTCGGCGAAGACCCGGTTCAGCCCCTCGATGTCAGGCTCAGTCGCCCGCTCGGGGCCGTGGACCTCGCGCTCAGGCAGCCACGCCCGCATCGGTCGTCCCCACAGTCGCAGTTTCGTCCCGCACCACGCTGGTGCCCCGCCCGCCGTCGTATTCCACCCGAATCACCCGGTCCAGCCCTTCCCGCACCTGTTCGATGTGGGTGATGAGGATGACCTGAGGGAAGCGGTCGGCGATCCGCCGCAGCAGCCCGAGCACGTGGGCGCGGCGCGACTCGTCGAGCGAGCCGAAGATCTCATCCAGCACGAGCAGGGACAGGGGCTGGCCGGCCCGCTCGGCGATCATCTGGGAGATGGCGAGCCGCAGCACCAGCGCCGTGAGGTCCTCCTCGCCGCCCGAGATCACGGGCTTGGGAATCCCGCCCTCCAGCACGGTCACCTCGTAATCCTCCGTGAGATCCATCTGGTCATAGCGACCGTCGGTGAGATCGGCCAGGAACGAGGACGCCAGCTCGGCGATCTCCGGCCGCATCGCCGCGTTGAGATCGGCCCGCAGGTCGGAAAAGGCGCGGTCCAGCTCGGTGTGGAGTCGCTGTCTGGCTTTGAGCTCGGCGATCTGCCGCTCCCGTGCCGCCCGTTCGGCCTCGCGCCGTTCGGCTTCCCGGACGTCAGCCTCGGCGCGCAGCAGGTCACCGCGCATTTCCACGACCGCGATCTCGGCCTCCCGCAGCGCGCCGGTGGCCCGGTCGAAGCGCTCTTTGGCAGCCCGGTAGCGTTCCTGGCTGAAGCCCTCGGCGGCCACGGCGGCGGCGAGCTGCTGCGCCCGCTGCTCGCGCCCCGACAGCGTCTGCTCGGCGACCTCCGCCTCGCGCACCAGCTGCTCGGCCCGCTCGGCCCGCGCCTCTAGCCCGGCCGCTTCCAGCGCGACCGGCTCGAGCTTCGTGAGCTCCGCGCGCACGGCGTCGTGCCGTTCCCCATCATAGCCGGTCGGCCGCGCCGCGAGCTGCGCTGTCACTTCGGCCGCGCGGCGCCGCGCCGCCGCGAGCTGGTGCGCAGCGTGGGTCCGCTCCTCCGCCTGCGCTCGCAGCGCCCCCTCCCGCTCGTTCACCGCGCGTCGCTCGGCGAGCACCGCGTCCCGCGCGACCTCCGCTTCCTGCAACGTCGTCGGCGGCTGCTGCAGCTGCTCGAGCCGGTTCTTGAAGAAGTTGCCGTTGATGGTGATATCCTCGAGCTGCCGGTCGAGCTCCGCCAGCACCGCCTCGTATTGGTCGCCCAGTGGACGCTGGCACGTCGGGCACACGCCGTCAGGGCCAAGCGCGGCCAGCTTGTCGCGCTGCTCCTTGACCTCTTTCCACAGATCACGCATCTGCTGGCGCTTGGTCTCGGCGTCCTGGCGATCGCGCACCCACGCGGTCCGCTGCTCCTCGGCGAGCCGCTCGGTCTCTTCCAGGCGCCGTTCGACACTGTCCCGGACCCCGGCCACCTCGGCCTGCGCTTCGGCCGCGGGCGCGAGCTCCGCCAGGCGGCGCTCCAGCGCGTCCATTGAGCGCGCCAGCTCGGCGAGCTGCGCCTGATCCGCACGGCGCGCCGCCTCCTCCCGTTGCAGCCGCTCCAGCTCGGCCAGCTGCCCCTTGAGGCGCGCGATCGGTTCGAGCTGCGGGGCGAGCCGCTTGAGCTGGTTCCTGGCCTCCACCGCGTCGCGCAGCTCCCTGTCGAGGCGCTTGAACTCCTGGCGAGCGCTTTCGGCAGCCTGCTCGGCCATGCGCCGCTCCCCGTCGAGTGACAGGGTCCGCTCGCGCCGGGCAACCCACTCGGTCCAGCGGGGCTCCTCCCGGGCGTGCGCCTCCTGCGCGGCTGCGCGCGTCCTCTCGACACGCTGCGCCGCCGCGCGGACCGCTGCGAGTCGCTCCTCGGCCAGCCGCCGAGCCCGCCCCAGCTCGGCCCTGTCCGGAAGGCCCGCTTCCATCCCGCGCAGCTCGGCGCCGAGCGTGTTCTTGATCTCTCGCGCCCGCTCCTGCGCCAGCCGCAGCCGCTCATGCCCGAGCACCTGGGAAAGGAAGGCGGCGCGCTCGCCGGGCTTTTTCGAGGCCAACACGGCCAGTTGTTTCTGGCCGGCGAAGAACGTGCTGGAGAACTCTTCGTACGTCATGCTGATGACCTGCTCGAGGCGCTCGGTCACCGCGCGCAGCGAATTAGCGACGCGCTGGCCGTCCTGAAGCAACTCCGCGTCGTGCAGGCGGCGCACCACGCGATACTCGTGACCCCCGAGCCGAAACTCGAGGTCGACCTCGACGTTGGCACGACCCTTGGCCCCGAGCCGGCGGATGGAGTCGCGGTCACCGCGCGCCGCCTGCGCCCCGTAGATCGCCCACGCCATTGCCTCCAGCAGCGTGGTCTTGCCCGAGCCGTTCGGTCCGAAGATCCCGGTAATGCCGGGGCCGAACTCGATGTCGGTGGACTCGTGCTGGCGGAAGTTCGTCAAGCGCAGGCGCCGGAGCTCCATCAGGTCGCTCCCTCGCGTCCGGCCTGCTCGACGTACTCGACGCCCAGGCGGACGAAGCCCTCACGATCCAGGTCCGCATCGAGCGGGCGGCGCGTGAGGAACTCACGCACCACCTCGGGCAGGGTGTAGCGACGGCCCAGGGCTCCCAGCGCCTCGGTCCGCTGCGCTTCGGGGCGCCGGACATCGAGCAGGAAGTTGAGCGCGCGCAACTTGAAGCCGCGGATCGCAGAGTGGTCCAAGTCGCGCGCGACCGCGCGCGGTACGTCCCACAGAAGCAGCCGCACGATCTGGTCGTCGATCGCCGGGCTGGCTTCGGCCACGACTTCGGCGATCCGCGCGTCAAGCTCTTTGGCGGACAGTCCGGCGCCGCTGATCGGCGGCAGCTCGACGTGTGCCCGCACCGGAACGATCGGCCGGAAGGTGACGCGCGCGCCGGGCAGATCGACTAGGAGATAGCCTTTGCCGCGCCGCTGCTGGTCAGCCTCGTCCTGCAGCTGTCCCCAGGGATTGGGGGGGAGGTACTCCAGGCTCCCCGCGTACCACGCGTTGGGAGCGACCTCGTACGCTACGTGCCAATGGCCCAGCGCGGTGTAGTCCCACTTCTCCGGCGCCAGCGTCTCGCGGGACAAGGGCGCGCCCCCGTAGTCGTCGGTGCCCCGCCCTTCCCCGACGCCGGAGTACTTCCCGTGCGTCACGAGCACGTTAATCGTCGGGCCGCCGCGCTCGGGCCGGAGCGCCGGTCGTTCCGGCTCTGCAAGCGCCTGGTGCGGGACTGCGAGAACGGCGCAATCGAGGGCGGGGAACACCAAGCGCCGCGGGGCTTCCACCGCGACGTGCACGCCCAGCGCCTCGTAGAGTCGCAGGATCGTGCCGGTCTCCAGGGAGCGCGGGGTGTCGTGGTCTCCGGCGACGACCACGACGGGCACGCCAGGCAGGCCGACGCGCACTCGTTGCAGTTGCTGGAAGAGGAAGAGGATCGCCGGATTCGTGGGTCGCACCGAGTGGAACACGTCGCCCGCGATCACGATCAGGTTGGGGCGCTGCACGAGCAGATCATCCACCGCCCGCCGGAACGCTTCCGCCACGTCGGCCTCGCGCTGGTTCCCGCCGCGCGGCGTCTGCCGGTCGAACTGCCGGAACCCAAGGTGCAGGTCGGCCAGATGCGCGAGCTTGATCGTCACGGGCCGGCGAGCCGCTTGAGCGTCGCCTGCATGTCCAACGACAACGACATCGGCACGGATGGAAGTCCCGGGACGGCCATCGCCATCTTGATCGTCCCGCTCACGGTGGCGTCGAGCACCATCCCCTGCGAAACCGAGAACGCCTGCTCACCGGTGATCGTCCCCGACAGCTTCATGGTCATTGTCTGGCCCATGCGGGAGATCGCGATCGGCTGCTCTGGAAATTGCGTGCTGACCTCAAACACGACCGTGGTATCCCCAGCCGCCACAGTGATGTCCTTGACCGTCAGCACGCTTTGGACTGAGACCGGACCCCCCGCCTCGGGGAGCGGGATGTCGGTCTCCACGCGCCAATGGTCCCCCTTGCCGACCGGCTCCACCGGCAGGGGATAGTTGAACATCTCCACGTTGCCCGTCACCCGTCGGCCCTCGGCGGATGCCGCGCCCAAGGGATCGTGCACCTGCACCTTCAGGGGAATGCGCCGATCATCGTACACCAGGTCGAACGACATCGCCTTGACTCGTGCGATTTGCGATGCGAACGCCGGGCTCGCCGCGTCCATTCCCGCAGGCGGGCGAAACGTCAGCGTGTCGACGGACCACGAGACGGCGGTCCCCCCCACTTCCCCCACCCCTCCCACTCCCCCGACTCCCCCAACCCCGCCACGGTTCGTCTCGCCGATCCGCTCGCGCAGCTGGACGGACATCCCCATGTCCATCGCGGGCAGCGACGCGGAGGCCCCGGCAACCGCCACTTTCATCTGCTCGTCCAGCGTGTAGCGGTGCGTCGTATTCGCTTTGGGGTGATAGCGTAGCAGCACCTTGTCGCTGCCGCACCCGAGGGCGGCGCAGGCGATCGGCACGGTGAGCGCGAGCCTGCGGAGACGATCCGCCATGGTATCCCCCGCCCTGTCGGTCAGTAGGGCTCTTCCGAGATCGGGTTGAGGGGCGGGACTCCCGTGCGCGCCCGGGGTGCCTCGGCGTGCACGCGCCCGCCCAGGGCCGCACGGAAGTACCCCAGCACATCGCTCGGGCGGGCCCGGCGCACCGCGCCCAGCGCACGACGCACATCCTCCTCTTCCCGGTCGGCGATCAGATCCTTCACCACGTTGGGTCTTACGCCCCGGTCGAGCCGGACCAGCTGGCGCACGACCGCGTCGGCGAATGGCAGGTCCGCGGCCGGCGGAAAGCGCTCCACGCCGTCTCGCCCCCGCAGCACCGCGGGGCGCGGAAACCGCACGAAGATCGGCTGGGTGAAATGCGGGTGGCGCACCATCAGCTCGCCGATCGGCAGAGTGGCCAGCTTGATCTTGATCGCCGGCGAGAGCACCTGGTAGCCGGGCGTCGCCAGCTCGTCCATGTCCATCCGGCCGAACACCTGGGTCGCCGCGTTCCCCACCACGCGGCGGTGCACCTGCGAGCGGAACTGCTCGGCAGCGAACAACACCAACCCGAGGTAGCGCCCCCGCTCGGAGATGTCGAGCAACATCTTCTTCACGTAGGTGTCGGCTCCGTCCGCCGGCGCGTACTTGTTCAGCTCGTCCACGAACACTACGACGGCGTCCACGCCGAGGTCCCGGCGCTCCAGGTGCTCGCGCAGCTTCGAAACGACGCGGGCGAACACCAGGTCCTGACCCAAGGGGTCCACATTGGCCAGGTCCACGACGTAGGCCGTTCGGTCCGCAAACGCGCCCCAGGGCAGGTCGCTCGACTGACCGTCGTCGGCCACGAGCCCTTTGCACCGAGTGGAGATGTTGGACAGCCGGTTGCGAACCTTGCGAATCGTGGCGATGTGATGCGTGCGCCACATATCGCTGCGTCCGGCATCCTCCAGCCCGCCGATAATGGCGCGGAACAGCCGGTCCAGGTCGGCGAAGGACTGCACGCGGTGCGTGCCCCCGAAGCCGTCCGCGAAGTCGCGGTTCAGCACCCGGTCGGCGAGGAAATCGATGAAGGCATCGGCTTTGGCGTCGATGTCGTCGCGGTTGAGTAGCACTTCGGCGTAGTCGAGCACCTCCGCCAGGCCCCACACCAACGGCTCGACGCTCGGGGCGAGATCGGGGTGCGTCCGCAGCGTGTTGAGGTTCACCCCATCGGCCTTGAAGGGGGCGAAGTAACGCACCTGCTCGAAGGGGCGTGGCGCGACTCCCAACCGCTCGTAGCGACGCCGGTCCTCCTCGGCGAGGGCGCCCGGCTGATCGAGAAAGCAGAGGTCGGGCCCCTTCACGTTGAAGCACACGGCGGCGACTTTGCCCTTGTGCGCCGGAAAGTGCTGGAAGATCGACGCCAGCAGGAACTCTACCGCGCTGGTCTTGGTGGCGAGTCCGGAAACGCCCGAGATGTTGAGGTGTGCCGCCTCGGGACCGAGCAGGAAGTCGGCGTCCAAATACACGGGCGCTTCGAGACCGCCCGAGGTGTACAGGCCGACGGGGATCCCGGTCGGCGCGGCACCGGCCAGATAGGCGTCCATGCGCAGCGCCTGGGCGACGTCGGCATCGGTGGCGACGAGGACGCGTCCCAGCGGCACCGGTTGCAGCGGCTCCTCGGGAATCTGCCGCAACACCGCCGCAGTCCAGAGCCGGATCTCCTGGCGCACGGTCGGCGCCGCCGCGGCGCGCGCCGGGTCGCCCTGGGCGCCGATTACGTCGTGCAGCGGCGTTGCGAGGTCGGAGTAGGCGAACGCGTCGGTCACCACACCGTACACCACCCGTCCCACTTCCCCATTCCCTTTCTCCTGCTCTTCCACGCGCACGATGGCCCCGATCCCGATGCTCGTCTCCTGCGCCGTCCAGAAGTGGAACTGGTGCGGGGTAGCCGGCTTCAGCTCGGTCGCGACGACACGGCCGATGGGAATCGGGGGAGACGCGGGAGGTCCCGCTCGATCAATCACGTGCCGGTTCTCGGCAGACCGGAGCCAGCCGGCGGGACAACGTCCCGGGGTGCGCGGCTCCGCAGGGAGGTCTCCACGTCATGTGAAGGATACTGCAATCGATCAAACCGCGCGTGCACCGCCCCCTCGTCTCTGATCCGCACGGTCCAGGACCCCGCCCCCTCCACGAGTCATCCTTTCCGCGCCCAGCCGAGGTAGGTCACACTCAGGTCGTCGGTGAGGATGCGGCGAGCGCCGCCATCGGCGCTGCGTCCCAGCCCTCGCAACTCCTGCACCGCGAGGCCGTGGCGGGAGAGGGCTTCGGTCAGGTCGCCAGGGGTGACGAACCGCTGGAACTCGTGGAAGCCCTCCGGCATGGAGTGATCCACATACTCTTCACCCCAGATGAGCTGGAGGAACGCTGCCGGCGTGCGGTTATGCGTCAAGAAGCCTAACGCGCGGCCGGGCGCGAGGAGCCGCGCGATGGCCGCGAGGCTGCGCTCGAGATCGTCGACGTGCTCGAGCACGTCGACCGCGAAGACGAGATCGAACGTTCCGGCGAAGCTGGCCGCCGCCAGGTCCTCCGCCGTCCCGGCGCGGTACTCAATGGTGAGCCGCGATCGGGCGGCGTGAGCGCGGGCCACCGCCAGTGATTTCTCCGACGGGTCGACGCCCGTGACGCGTGCGCCTTCGCGCGCCAGTGCTTCCGCCAGAATCCCGCCACCACAGCCCACGTCAAGCACGCGCTTGCCCGCGAAGCCCCCGAACACACCGCGGAAATAGTCGACGCGGGTGAGGTTGAGCTCGTGCAGTCCCAGAAACGGGCCCCGGTCGCTCCACCACACCTCCGGGTCTCGCTCGACCAGGCGCTCATACTTGTCCGGTTCGCGCAATCCTTCGAGCCGCGGCAGCTCGACGCTCACTGGGGCACCTTCACGCCGACCACGAGCCCGTCGCGGATCGGGATCACCGTCGCGACCACGCGTGGATCGGTTGCGGCGAGGCGATTGAAGGCGCGCACCCCCTCGGCCGTGGCCGAGTGGTCGGCAGGATCGACGACGGCGCCATGGAAAAAGGCGTTGTCGCACAGCAACAGCCCGCCGGGGCGCAGCAACCGCACGCTCCATTCGAAGTAGTCCGCCAGCGGCTCCTTGTCGGCGTCCACGAACACGGCGTCGAACCCGGGCGGGAGGGTCGGCAGCACGGCGAGCGCCGCGCCCTCGATCAGCCGCACGCGGTCCTGGAGGCCAGCTTCCGCATAGGCCTGCCGTGCCAGGGCCGCGTGACGCGGGTCCTTTTCGATCGTCGTCAGCCGCCCGCGGGGCGGGGGCGGCAGCGCCCGGGCGAGCCAGATGCCGCTGTAGCCGCCGAGCGCGCCCAGCTCCAGGACAGTGGCGGCGCCGATGGCGCGCAGCAGCACGAGGAGCAGCTTGCCCTCCTCGGGAGAGATATGGATCGCGGGGAGCCCTGCCTCGGCATGGCGAGCGCGGACACGGGCGAGTATGGGATCTTCGACGGCGAACAACTGAGCGACGTAGCGTTCCAGCCGCTCGTCCACGTTCAGGCGGTGGCCTCGACGTTGGGGAACGGCGGCACCTCGAGCAGCCACAGCCCCACGAGCCGCGACTGCTTGTCGACCTCGACCAGCAGCTGGTCGGCGACCTGCACCACCGACGCGGCCCGTCCCCGTCCCACGCCGATATGGAACACCGACTCGCCCGGGTTTTTCTCCACCGTGAGCGCGGTGTCCACTTCGACCGCGGCCACACCCGGCTGCGAGCGGCGGCTTGGGAACACCACGCGAGCCTCCTTATCGGGGGCCGGCGCCGCGAGCGCGTCCACGGTGCGCACGTCGTCGGGCCAGGTAACCACGTCGAGGCCCCGCAACGTACCGCCAGCCACGTCGAGCACCACGAACGACCCGTCGTCGCCCTCGAGGTCGACGGTGCCGTTCAGCCCCGTAGCCTTCCCGCCGCCCTTGCAGGCCACCGACAGGATGTCCGTCTCGGGGTCCCAATGGTAGCTGACCTTAGGGAGCTTGCCATCCAGCGGCTCAATGCGTGCCTCGAAGTGCATCGACTGCCTTCCGACTCGTCCGTGGGGCGGGTAATATAGCGCCAGTCCGCAGCGGAGCCAGCCGATGGAACGACGCGAGTTCGTCGCGGCCGCAGGGGCAGCCTTGGTACCACGTCGGATAGTGGGAGGGTCGGATAGCCGGATTGTGGCGCCCCCGCCCAATCCAGCGATCCCACTATCCGACGTTCAGGCGCCCCTCCTAGGGCCCGAAGTCTTCGCCCGGCGCCAGGAGCGGCTGCGCCAGGAGCTGATCACCCGCAAGCTCGACCTCTTCGTCGCGGCACCGAGCGTCAACTTCCAGTATTTCACCGGCTACAACCCGGGCCGGAGCGAGCGCCTGATCGCGCTCTTCCTGCCGGTCAAGGGCGCGCCCGTCGTCGTGTGCCCCTCCTTCGAGGTGGAGCGACTCAGGCGCAATACCGCCGTCCAGGATATCCGCGGCTGGGAGGAGCAGGACGACCCCTGGAAGCTGGTGCGCCGGGCCCTGGGCGAGATGAAACCGCAACACGGACGGGGCGAGCTCGCGCTCGAGCACACGTTCGACTACGCCTCGTACGTGCGGTTGGGCGACGTCGCCGGCGGTGACTGGCACGTCCAGACGGCGCAGCCCGCCACCGAGCGGCTCCGCATCATCAAGTATCCCGAGGAGATCGCCCTGATCCGGCAGGCGATCGCCATCACGGAAGCGTCGATCGCCGCCACGTTCGCCGCGCTCCAGGCCGGCCTGACCGAGCAGGAGGTGGCGGAGCGGCTCTCCGACGCGATACGGTCCCGCGGCGCGGCGGGCGGCGGGTTGGTACAGTTCGGCCCCTCCAGCGCCTTGCCGCATAGCCACCCCGGCGGACTCAGACTCGAGCGGGAGATGGTCGTGCTTATCGACGCGGGCTCACCGGTGCAGGGGTACGCCTCGGACATCACCCGTACCATCTGGTGGGGCGACTCGCCCTCGGAGGAGTTCAAGAAGGTCTTCAACGCCGTTCACGACGCGCAGACGGCAGCGATGCAGCTCGGCAAGCCGTTTACGACGCGGTGCCAGGAGATGGATCGCACCGCCCGCAAAGTGATCGCGGACGCTGGCTACGGTGAGTTCTTCACTCACCGCCTGGGCCACGGTATGGGCATGGACGGGCATGAGGTGCCTTACCTGGTCGAGGGCAACGAGACCCGGCTCGAGCCGGGAATGGTCTTCACGATCGAGCCGGGGATCTATCAGCCCGGCAAGTTCGGCGTGCGGATCGAGGACGACTGTCTCATGACCGACACGGGACTCGAGGTCCTCTCACACCGCGTCGCCAAGCTCTGAACGGGAAACGGGGAATGGTGATGCCATTCCCCTGTCCCCTGTCCCCAGGCCCTACTCTCCGTTTCAGTCCGCCAGTTTCTTCGAGAAGTCGACGATGCGATCGAGCGCGCGGGTGATGTCCGGGGTCGCGGCGGCGTAGGACAGGCGCACCCAGCGGTCGTCGCCGAACGCGGCGCCCGGGACCAGGGCCACGCCTTGCTCGCCGACCAGCCGCGTGCAGAAGGTAGTCCCGCTGATCCCACCGAAGGAGTCCACCCGGAAGAAGAAGTAGAAGGCGCCCAGGGGGTCGACAAACTCGACCCCCGGCAGCGCCTGGCGAAACCGCGCGACGACGAGATCCCGCCGCCGGCGGAACTCCGCCACCATGCGGGCGACGTCCTGCTCGACGCGCTCGTCATCGAGCGCGGCGGCGGCGGCATACTGCGCGATGTGGTTCGCGCCCGTGGTGGTGTGCGACTGCAGGGCGGCCATCGCCTTGGCCACCGGCGCGGGCGCGAGCGCCAACCCGATGCGCCAGCCGGTCATCGCGTACGCCTTGCTGACCCCGTAAATGACCACGACGCGCGTGAGTAGCTCGTCCGGCAGATCGAGGAAGGACGGCGCCGGCCCCGTGCCGTAATGAATGCGGCGGTAGATCTCGTCGGTGATCACCCAGACCTTGCGCTCCCGCGCCCACTGCGCGATCGCCTTGAGCTCCGCGTGCGTGTAAACAGAGCCGGTCGGGTTACAGGGTGAGCACAACAGCAGCCCGGTGGCGGCAGGCAACATGCGGGCCAACTCCCGCACGCTCACCTTCAACCCCCACTCTGGGTCGCCCGGGACCAGCACCGGGCGCGCACGCGTCAGATGCACGATCTGGGGATACGACACCCACGCCGGGGCGGGGATCGCGACCACGTCGCCCGGTCCGAACAGGGTGAAGCAGGCATTGAACAGCGACTGCTTGGATCCACTAGAGACCACGAGATGGTCGGCGTTCACCGGCCGGCCACCCGAAAGTAGGGACAGGTGTTTCGCCGCGGCGACGCGCAGCTCGAGGATGCCTTCATTCGCCGGGTAATGAGTCTTGCCGTCGCGGATCGCCTTGATCCCCGCTTCCGCAGGAATGGGCGGCGTAGGGAAGTCGGGCTCTCCGGCGCCGAGGTCGATCACATCTTCGCCGGCGGCCTGGCGGCGCTTGGCTTCCTGCGAGATCGCGATAGTCGCCGACGGCTCGAGGTGCTGCAGGTTGGGCGAGAGGCCCTCACTCATGGCCGGATGGCTCCGTGGCGTTTGAGAATGGCGACGGGTGGAGCGCGCCACAAACGTCCGCTCTCCATTGCGCTACCTGTGCATCGAAGCTAGCGTCTCTCCAGGATTCTCGCCCTTTGACAATCGAGGCTTGTGTGAAGAGTGAGCGCAGTCGGCATACGGTGCTGGTCACGCCACCCGCCGCGGAGCATGCGGGGGAGGTGTGGGCGCTCGCGCCTTCGCCGACAGTGATCATCTGCGCTGACCCCGACGCCGCTCTCGAATGGGTCACCGCCGCCCCCGCCGACCGGCGGGTGCACGCCATCACAAGCCTCAGCCACAGCGCTGCTCTGCTGCGCGGCCAGCCCGCCGGCGCGCCCCCCCCCCCCCCCTCCCCCCCCCCCCCCCCNNNGCCTCCTCCCCCCCACCCCACGACGTGCTCGCCGGCGCCCCACAGGACCTCGCCGCCCTGCTCGCGCGATCCGCCCTGAAGCTCGACACGATTCGCAGCGTCGTGCTCGCCTGGCCCGAGCTCCTGCTCGCAGGCGAGCAGTCGGCTGCGCTCGACACGCTGCTGGCCGAGCTGCGCGACCTGCCGCGCGTCGTTCTCAGCTGGAACCCCACAGCGCTCAGCGATTTTCTCGAGCGGCACGCGCGCCGCGCCGAAGTCGTCGGCGTCCTCCCGGTGGATCCCGACGGCCGTCCGCTCCCGCCCGTCGCGCCGGCACGATACGTCGTCGTCCCACCGTTCCGTCGGCCCTTCGCCATATCCGACTGGCGTGACGCAGTCCGGGCGCAGCACCCCTACGTCTGGAGCGGCGGGGCGATCGGCCGCGGGCCGGGAGCCGGGCCCTGCGACGCTGTACTCTCCACCCAGCTGCCCACGCGTGAAGAGTTCCGGGCCCTCGCGGCCTTAGGGCCGGTGACCCAGTTCGCGAGCGCCGGGCAGCTGCTCTACCTCCGCACCATCGCGGCGCCGCTCGTGCCGCTGCCGCTGCCCGGGGCGAGCGACCGGGCCCAGGACCGCGCCGAGGCGCTGCGCACCCAGGTTGTCGCGCTGCTAGAGACCGGAAACATCGACGCCGAGCTGATGTTGCTCGCACCACTGTTCCAGCAATTCGAGCCGGCGGAGGTCGCGGCAGCGCTGCTGAAGCTCAGCCATCAGCCGGCAGCGGTCGGCCATCAGCCCGACCCTGCCCCCACCGGGCGCACGAAGATCTTTGTCAACGTCGGGAAGAAGGATGGAGCGGCGGCGAAGGACCTCGTCGGCGCCCTGATCCGCGAGGTGGGCCTCGATAAGGGGGCTATCGGCAAGATCGAGGTCCGCGAGACGTTCAGCGTGGTGGAGGTCGCGGCGGGCGAGGTCACACGGGCCATGCGGGGCCTGACCGGGGGCGGAGTGACGATCCGAGGTCGGCGCGTGCAAGCGCGGCTCGATCGAGAGCGCTGAGGTCGACTCCGGTCCAGATCGCTCCGGCCGTGACCGTCAACCGGGAACCGGCCAACCTATTCTTCCGGGTCACCTCTACGGCAACCGTGTTGTCGCTCCCGCCCCCCTCCAACCCAGAACGCCGACGGGCCGCCCAGCGGGGCGGCCCGTGACCGGCCTCTTCAAACCAACGCTGCGACCTTATGCTTTCTTGTTCACCGCCATCTTCAACTGCTTGCCGGCGCGGAAGGCGGGGGCGATCGACGCCTTAATCTGGATCACGCTGCCGGTCTTGGGGTTGCGCCCCATGCGTGCAGCGCGCTTGCGCGCTTCGAAATTCCCGAAGCCGGTGATCTGCACCTTAGCGCCCTTTTTCAACTCACCGGCGATGATGCCCTTGTCGTCGAACAGGGCTTCGATCGTGCGAGACGCGTCGGCCTTGGACATCTTAGTCCGCATCGCCAACGCTGAGGTCAGCTCGGCTTTGTTCACGACGGTCTCCTTTTGAGGGACGAGAACTGAGACAACCCTTGAGATTCCGCCCCTGTTGCGGGGGGGCGCCCGAAAACCCGCATAAAACCGGCACTATAATGGGGTATCCCTCGGAAATCCGCAAGTTGTGGGCGTTTTCTCGACCTCGGACCCCGAAACGCCAAGACGCGAAGGGGAAGCCGGTGACCGGCGGCAGGCCCTTCCCCCCCGCTATAGACTTGGAACCGCTTGGCGTCTTAGCGATTCCCCCGGCAACCAACACGTGACACCTCAAACTGCGATGTTCCACGGCACCCGCCCCGGTTGGATCGAGGTCATCTCCGGCGTGATGTTCTCCGGCAAGAGCGAGGAACTCATCCGCCGGGTCCGCCGGGCGGTCATCGCGCGCAAGCAAGTCCAAGTCTTCAAGTCCCACCTCGACGCCCGCTACACCGGCCTGTACAACGTCACGACCCACGACGGTCTCACCGTGGAGGCCGAGCCCGTAGACAGCGCTGAGGAGATCATGCGACGCTGGCGCAACGGCACCGAGGTGGTCGCGGTGGACGAGGTCCAGTTCCTGGACGAGGGGATTGTCGCGGTCGCCAACGCCCTCGCCGACCGCGGAGTCCGGATTATTCTAGCCGGGACGGATGTGGACTTCCGCGGCCTCCCCTTCGGTGCGATGCCGACCCTGATGTGCATCGCCGAAGTGGTGGACAAGTTCCACGCCATCTGCGTCGTATGCGGAGGGCCTGCGACCAGAAACCAACGGTTAGTCAACGGCAAACCGGCCTCGTGGGACAGCCCCGTCATCATGGTGGGCGGGCGGGAGTCCTACGAGGCGCGGTGCCGGCACTGCCACAAGGTGCCGAGGCTGGATGAGGATCAAACAGCCCTGCTTTGACAGCGGCGAACGGGGGGAGGGGGTACTCGGGACAGGCGCATCGTCCGCGCCTCTCCATTCCCCATTCCCCTTTCCCCAATGCCCGCCGTGTTGAACGTCGCCCTCACGGGGAACATCGCCGCCGGGAAGTCCACCGTGGTCGATCTGTTCCGGAAGTGGGGTGCCACGATCATCGACGCCGACGAGCTGGCGCGCGAGGCCGAGGCGCCTGGCACCGAGGTGCTCGCGGCTATCGTGCGGCGGTTCGGCAGCGATGTCTTGCGCCCCGACGGCGGGCTGGACCGCGCGGCGCTGCGCGCCAAAGTGATGGGGGATGATGCGGCGCTGGCGGCCCTCAACGCCATGGTGCACCCGGCGGTGCAGCGGCGGCGCGCGGAGCTGCTCGCGGAGGCGCGCGTGCGCGGCGATGCTGTCGTTGTCAACGACATCCCCCTGCTGTTCGAGGTGCTCGACCCGCGGCAGTTCGACGTCGTCGTGCTGGTGGACGCGCCGGCGGCCTTGCGGCGCACCCGACTACGCAGCTCGCGGGGGCTGAGCGGCAAGGAAGCGGACCGGATGATCGCCGCCCAGATGCCCGCCGAGCGCAAGCGCGGGCGCAGCGCCTTCGTGATCGACAACGCGGGCACGGAGCAGGAGCTCGAGCGCGCGGCGAAGGCGGTCTACAAGGAGCTGCGTCGGCGGGCCAACGCTCAACGCTCGCCTTGACAGGGGTTTCCGGCTCCGGTAACCTTCGCCCCGACTTCACCGCCGTGCGAGACGAACCCCGCATGTCGAACATCCCGAAGGACCTCCGCTACACGAAGGAGCACGAGTACGTGAAGGCGACCGCCGACAAGGCGGTCGTGCAAATCGGGATAACGGATTACGCGCAGGGCGAGCTGGGGGATGTCGTGTATGTGGAGCTCCCCAAACCGGGCGCCACGTTCGGCCACATGCAGGTGTTCGGCACGATCGAAGCGGTCAAGGCGGTCTCGGACCTGTTCTCCCCTGTGAGCGGCACGGTCGTCGAGGTCAACGGGGCTCTGGAGGGCGACCCCGCCCTGGTGAACAAAGACCCCTACGGCGCCGGCTGGATGATCAAGCTTCGCGTAACAGACGCCGCCGAGGCGGCTGCGCTGTTGGACAGCGCCGCCTACGCGAAGCACGTCGGAGAATGAGGCAGCTTCCGTTCTCCGTTGTCCGGCTGCGGAACGGATGACGGATAACGGATGACGGAGAACGCATGTTGACGTTGACCTTCCACGGCCACGCCTGCTTTCTCATCGAGGCGGACGATCGCCGCATCCTCATCGATCCATTCCTCACCGGCAATCCGGCAGCCGACATCGGGCCCGAGCAGCTGCCCAAGATCGACGCGGTGCTCCTGTCGCACGGGCACGGGGACCACTTGGGCGACGCCGTGGCGATCGCCAAGAAGCACGGCGCCACGATCGTCGCGACCTACGAGCTCGCCCAGTTCTGTGGTGACAGGGGCGCGACGGCTCACAGCATGCACATCGGCGGCGCGCATCGGTTTCCCTGGGGTACGGTGAAGCTCGTCCCCGCCTTTCACGGCGGCGCCGTCGAGGGCGACCCTACCGGCAAATACACCACCGCCGCGTGCGGCCTGGTCCTGACCGCCGGCGACAAGACGGTGTACCACACCGGCGACACGGCCCTCACCATGGAGATGCGGCTGCTCGAAGGGCGCGTGGACGTGATGCTGCTGCCGATCGGCGACAACTTCACCATGGGGATCGACGATGCGGTGCGCGCCATCGAGTTCGTCAAGCCGCAAATTGCGATTCCGATGCATTACAACACCTTCGAGGTGATCAAAGCCGACCCGCAGGAGTTCCGGCGCAGGGTGGGCAATCGGGCCGATGTCGTGATCCTGAAGCCCGGCGAGTCCCTCAAACACTCCTGAGACGTCTCCGCATGCCTGCTGCTGATCTTCCGCTCGTCCCGTCCCCCCTCCGTCACCCCGATGTGTTCGCCGCGCGGCATCTCGGCCCCAGGCCGGGCGACGTGCGAGCGATGCTGGAAACGCTCGGCTACGCCTCGCTCGCCGATTTCGTCGACGCGGTCGTGCCCGCCGACATTCGCCTGCGGCGACCGCTCGAGCTGCCGTCCGCCCGCACCGAACAGGAGGCACTCGCCGAGTTGCGCCGGCTAGCCGCCCAGAACCGGGTATTCCGCTCGTACCTGGGAATGGGCTACCACGACTGCGTGACGCCGCCGGTAATCCTGCGGAACGTGCTGGAGAACCCCGGGTGGTACACGGCCTACACGCCCTACCAGGCCGAGATCGCCCAGGGCCGGCTGGAGGCACTCCTCAACTTCCAGACGATGGTGTCGGACCTGACGGGGCTCGAGATCGCGAACGCCTCCCTGCTCGACGAAGGCACGGCCGCGGCCGAGGCGATGCATCTGACCGACGCGATCGCAGCCCGTGACGGTCCCCGCGTCTATCTGATCGACAGCAGCTGTCATCCCCAGACGATCGCGGTCGTGCGCACCCGCGCCGAGGTGCGCGGGGTGGAGATCGTGGTGGCGGACCCCGCGACGTTCGCCTTCGGCGGCGGGGTGATCGGCGCGCTGCTGCAGTACCCGGCGACCGACGGCGCGCTCCCCGAGCATCGCGGGCTGTGCACGGCCGCCCACGCCGCCGGCGCCCTCGTTACCGTCGCGACCGACCTGCTGGCGCTGACGCTGCTCACACCGCCAGGCGAATGGGGCGCCGATATCGCGGTCGGCAACTCCCAGCGCTTCGGCGTGCCGCTCGGCTATGGCGGCCCGCACGCGGCGTTCTTCGCCACGCGCGACGCCTATAAGCGCCACCTGCCGGGCCGGATCATTGGCGTCTCCCGCGACAAGGTCGGCCGGCCGGGGCTGCGGATGGCCCTGCAGACCCGCGAGCAGCACATCCGCCGCGAGAAGGCGACGAGCAACGTGTGCACCGCGCAGGTGCTGCTCGCCGTCGTCGCCGCGATGTACGCCGTCTATCACGGTCCCGAGGGGCTGCGGCGCATCGCCGAGCGGGTGCACGCCCACACGACGGTCCTCGCGGACGCGCTGCGGCGCCTCGGCTACCGACTCGCCCACGCCAGCTTCTTCGACACCCTGGCGGTGGAAGTGGACGCGGCGGCGCAATCGAAGATCCTGGACGCCGCGCGGGCGCGCGGCATCAACCTCCGCTCCCTCTCGGCCACCCGGATCGGCATAGCACTCGACGAGACGACCGGCCTGGCCGATGTCGCCGATTTGGTCGCGGCCTTCGCGCTCGGGAAACCCGTCTCCTTCAAGCTCGACGACCTCGCCAAGAGTGGCGGCCAGGCGATCCCCCCAACACTGGCCCGCACGTCGCCGTTCTGCACGCATCCGGTGTTCAACACGCACCATTCGGAGACCGAGATGCTGCGGTACTTGAAGAAGCTCGAGGACCGCGACCTCTCGCTCACCTCCGCGATGATTCCGCTCGGCTCGTGCACCCTGAAGCTCAACGCCACCGCCGAAATGATTCCGGTAACCTGGCCCGAGTTCGGCCGGCTGCATCCCTTCGCGCCGCGCGAGCAAACGCAGGGCTACGCCGCGCTGTTCCGCCAGCTCGAGGCGTGGCTCGCCGAAATCACCGGTTTCGCCCGCGTGTCACTGCAACCCAACGCGGGCTCGCAGGGCGAGTTCGCCGGACTGCTCGTGATTCGGGCCTACCACCGCTCGCGCGGCCAGGGCCACAGGACCACATGCCTCATTCCCCAGTCTGCGCACGGCACCAACCCGGCCAGCGCGGTGATGGCCGGGATGCAGGTGGTGGCGGTCAACACCGATGAACACGGCAACATCGACGTAGCCGACCTCGCCGCGAAGGCCAGCCAGCACGCGAACACCCTCGCCGCTCTAATGGTCACCTACCCGTCCACGCACGGCGTGTTCGAGGGGTCGATCAAGGAAGTCTGCCGCCTGGTGCATGCGCACGGCGGCCAGGTGTACATGGACGGTGCCAACATGAACGCGCAGGTCGGACTGTGCCGACCAGGTGACATCGGCGCGGACGTCTGCCATCTGAACCTACACAAGACGTTTTGCATCCCCCACGGTGGGGGTGGGCCCGGCATGGGCCCGATCGGCGTGGCGCCGCACCTGGTGCCGTTCCTGCCGAGCCACCCGGTCGTCGACCTCGGCATCCCGCAAAGCTGCGGCACCGTGTCGTCGGCCCCGTGGGGCAGCCCGTCCATCCTGCCGATCTCCTGGGCGTACATCGCGATGATGGGACGCGAGCATCTGGCCGAGGCGACTACAATCGCGATCCTCAACGCGAATTACGTCGCCAAGCGGCTCGAGGGCCACATCGGCTTGCTGTACGCGGGCCAGCACGGCCTCATCGCGCACGAGTGCATCCTCGACACGCGGCCTTTCAAGGCCTCCGCAGGCGTCGAGGTCGACGACATCGCCAAGCGGCTGATCGACTATGGGTTCCACCCGCCCACGGTTTCCTTCCCCGTGGCGGGGACTCTGATGGTCGAGCCGACCGAGAGCGAGTCGAAAGAAGAGCTGGACCGCTTCTGCGACGCGTTGATCGCGATCCGTGGGGAGATGCGGGAGATCGAGCGCGGCGAGGCCGACCGTGAGAACAACCTGCTCACCAATGCCCCGCATCCGCTGGCCGACCTGCACCCGGGAGCACAAGATCTGGCCACCCGTGGGCCGCATCGACGGCGCGTACGGGGACCGGCACCTCGTGTGCGCTTGGCCACCGGTGGAGGCATACGCGTCTGTCTGACAGTCGGACAGTCGGACTGTCGGTCCGTCACGACGCTCTCCGTCCGACCGTTCGACCGTCCGACCGTGCGACGTTGTCATGGTACCTCCTGCTCGACCCCCAGGGTCGCCGCGGCGCGGAGAACATGGCCATCGACCGGGCCCTGCTGGAAGACACCGGCCGCACGGGTCGGGCATTTCTGCGGCTGTACCGCTGGAGTCCCCCGTGTCTCTCGCTCGGCCGTAACGAGCCGGCGCAGGCGCGCTACGACCGCCTCGCGATCACGCGCCTCGGCCTCGATGTGGTGCGTCGCCCGACTGGCGGCCGCGCGGTCTGGCACGAACACGAGGTGACCTATGCGGTCAGCGCGCCGATCACCGCGTTCGGGTCGCTGCGCGAGAGCTATCACCGTATCCACGAACGGTTGGCGGCTGCGCTGCGCTCCCTCGGCGTCGAGGCGGTGATTGCGTCCGAGCGTCCTGCTGTGCGACAGCCGGACAGTCCGGCCGCCTGCTTCGCCTCCGCGGTTGGCGGCGAGGTGCTGGCTGCGGGGTGCAAAGTGATCGGCTCCGCACAAGTGCGATGTGGCGGGGCCTTCCTGCAGCACGGGTCGATCCTGCTCGATGGCTCGCAGGAGGTCATTCGAGCCATCAGCCGTCAGCCGTCACACGCCGGAGGGGGGACCACGCTCTCGGCCGTGCTCGGCCGTCCAGTCTCCTTCGGGGAAGTCGCCGCGGCCGTTGTCGCGGCCTGGGGCGAGCCGCTCGCCCCGTCCGTCTGTCCGACCGTCCGACCCTCTGAGGGCGATGCCTGGACCTGGCGCCGCTAGCTCGCCGGTGAAATCTTTGGCGACATGCGCGCCCCCCTGAAGCCCCCATCGCTCATCGGCATCGCCCTCCTCGCCGCGCTCACCTCCTGCGGTCACCCAGGCACGTGTCGCGGCGACTACTGCGGCACGCTGGTGTTCGCAGCCGGCGGTCAGCCAGACATCCTGCTGCCCCCGGTCAGCGTGCAAGGCCTGGCCCGAGACGTATTCCAGCAGATCTTCCTCAAGCTCGCGGACATCGGGCCTTCGATGAACACGCTGGGCGACCAGGATTTCCAGCCACAGCTGGCGCGGCGCTGGGAATGGGAGACGCCGACCAGGCTGGTCTTCCATCTGGATCCGCGGGCGCGCTGGCAGGACGGGCCGCCCGTCACCGCAGCGGACGTCGCGTTCACGTTCCAGGCCTACACCGATTCCCAGATGCACGCCGAGTCCCGCCCCCTGCTCGGGGGCATCGCGTCGGTGACCGCTCGG
>WNFB01001910.1_pt1 | contig 25551 bp, 21 predicted proteins | sample 5400501 | NCBI WGS metagenome assembly WNFB01 (sample SAMN13153341, study PRJNA577476) | soil metagenome | isolation source: 200 cm saprolite under Douglas fir tree site 2 hole 1 | place: USA:California | collected 2015-04-18 | reverse complement strand
CTCGGCGGACCGTTCCTCGCGGGAGCGGTCCGGGGACCGCAAGCCGGGAGGCCAGCAGGGGCATCAGGGGTCGGGGCTGACGCCGGCCGCGGCGCCGGACCGGACCGGGACCGCTGATGCGCCGGCCGGGTGCCGCGGGTGCGGCGCTGACCTGGCCGATCCGGCCAGCGGTGCGAGTGACGCCGGCGCGGCGTGGGCGCAGGTCTGGGACACCCTGCCGGTGATGGTGGAGAAGGTGCACTGGTGGCTGCCACCGCGCCGGTGCGGCTGCTGCAAGAAGATCACCACCGCGACTGGCACATGCCCAGGCCGGGTCCGTGGTGTACGGGCCGAACATCAACGCCGCCGCCATCCTGCTGTCCTCCGAGGGCAACGTCCCGGTCGAGCGGACCGCCGCGCTGATGGAGGCGCTGCTGGGGACGCCGGTCTCGGCCGGGTTCGTCGCCCGCGCCCTGGCCCGGCTGGCGCAGCGCCTGCAAGTGGCCGGGTTCGATGCGGCGATGAAGGACGCGCTGCAGGCCGAGGACGTGCTGTGGGGTGACGAGACCCCGGCCAATGTCATCAGCAACGACCGGCCCTGACGGCGAGGCCGTGCCGGGCGCCCCGCACGCGGTGACCATCCGCACTCCCGATGCGCGGCTGATCTGGTACACCGCGCCCGGATCACGCTCTGGCGCCGCGATCGCGGGACTGGGCGTGCTGGAGGGCTGGCACGGCTACCTGGTCCGCGACGACTACGCCGGCTGGCACCAGTTCGATGCCCAGCTCGCCAGCGCCCGGCAATGCGCAGCGCACCTGATCCGGCACTGCACGGGCGTGCTGGAGCTGCGCCCGCAGTGGCAGGCCTGGGCCGGGCAGGTGCGCGACATCCTGCGCGAGGCCACCGACGCCATCCACGCCGCCCTCGCCGGCAAACCCTGGCTACCAGTGCCCGTAACCGCCTGACATCCACGGACCCGCACCCGTGAATGGACACGTTTCTACGCTTTGTCTCCCGTCCCTCGCACTAGCCTGCGAAGGCACTGAGTACCTTACTGAAGGCCCAGTTGTTCTGGGTTAGGCCAGAGCACACGCTGCTGTCGCTAATGCCCGGACAGCCGCCGTTATCGCGCTGAATTGACCAAATTGAAATAAGGCCGATGTGGTTCAGCTGACCAAAGGCGAGAACTCGAGAGGCGTCCGACAGCGAGGTAACTTCTGCTTTCGCTGGAGCGCTGTCAATCCCTGGCAGAAGCGTAACCCCCTCCATGGCCCACAGGCTCGCTGAGGTTGCCCGAGGATAGAGCTTGCTGAGCTGGCCATGCAGATCTTGAAGAGCGTTCATGGCGGTTCCACCCATGTCGACGGTGCCTTCGTGTGGGGAAAGATAGTCAAATGTCATAATGTTAACGATGTTAACTTTTGTGCCATCGGCGATGGCGTTGCTTAGAACAGCGAGGGTGTTAGCCTTCAGTCCTGACTGCGCTGTCGGCAAAGTGTACTCGACTTGCAAGGACCTGCCATGCTGCGCTGCCCATGACTCAGCGATCTTCAGCGCCTCGTTACGGCGATTAATTCCAGCAGTATCGCTTAGTGACTTGCCTTCGACATCCATATCGAGGCGAGTTATATTGTAGGTACTGATGACAGACTCGTAGGCTGCGGCTATCTGACTTACGTTGCTGCATGAGTCTGCAATATCTGTTCCGGAGTTATCTGCAGCGCTTCCCCCGAAGGAGACAATCACATCGCCACCCTGGTTACGTAGCTGATTGATGGCGCCACCAAGGTTACTTCCACTTACCGGTTGCTTGGAGTTTCCATTCCAGGTCGGGACGCACGAACCGACATTGGCTGTCTGTATGAACGCGAGCGTGAAGTAACGAGCGCCAGAAAGTTGTGCCATATTGGCGAGATTGTCCGGTCTCCACGTCTCAAAATACGGTGCGTACATGCCCTGGGCAAGCGAGACTGCAGGAGCGACGCGGACCTGGACGGTATTACGGGAAGCTGCGGTGCAACTCACAACCGCGGCCACCACAAGCCCCGTCACAGCACGCGTATGCAGATTGCGGCAGACCCGGTTCACGGCGCTCCCCTTATTTTCCCAGGTTCATCGAGGTGTAGACGTCTTTCAGAGATGCCAGGTCCGTGCAGTATTCACACCTAACCTGCAAAGTAAACCTGTGAGTTTCCGCCTCTGCGGTCTCCTGGTGTATGAAACAAACAAGACCGACATACCGGGCTTACCTGCGCAGTACAGCTCACGCTACCCGGAAACCGGCGATTACCACCTCCTAGCCATGCAATCAAGCTAGCAGAAGACTGCGCTGCATTGAATGTGGAGCTATTTGTGCAAACTGCCTCGCCATGATATAAAAGGCAGATGCATATGCTTAGACCTTAATTAGACATACGACATATAAGGCAAGAACTGAGGAACCTAGGAGACAGACAGCAGCCGCGCAAAGGATTTAGTCTCTGCAACACCGATCATGGCCATCTTGGACGAGGACGCCAAGAGACAGCCCACTACGCTGGAGACTCCCCGGATGTTGCAATTAACCTTGCTGTTTCGTGATCTTGATTTGAGCGGCTGAGGCTGCGGGGTTCCGCTGTTTTTAGCGGGTGGCCGTGCTCCTCGACTTTCGCGGTTGCGCGGCTGTGCCCTCCCAGGCCAGCCGGACGGCGTGGATTTCTGCTGGGGTCGGCTCGGCGGGGTGAAGTGGCCGGTATTTCGTGGCGATGAGGACCCGGCGGAGCTTGGCGATCATGTCGGCGGTCGATGGCTCGGCCTTGGTCCGGTACCAGGGTGCGCGGGCGCGGTGCTCATCGACGTCGGCGGGGTGGTGCCCGGCGGTGGCGTACCAGAGCACGGCCAGGCTCTGGCAGGCCGGGGTGAACGGGATGGTGCGGTGCACGGCGGGGGCGAGGCGGTTGCGGGCCTGCCCGGCGCCGAAGAACTGCTTGGAGTCCTCGATCGCGACCTCGATGGTCTAATCACGAACGGCAAGTTCTGCTGCGTACGGCGGATGCGGCTGAGCTTGAGCTGGTGGCACCGGCCGCTGCGTTTGCGGCGTTCTGCTCTCCGTACCGATGTCGCCCTGGCAGGAGAGCCCGATGACCCGGACCTGGACCATCTGCCGCCAGCCCAGCCCGCGTCACGACGGCGAGCGCCGGTGGGATCAGGCCTACCAGCTGCTGGTGCGCTGGGCCGGGCGAGGTGACCTGCCCTGCCCGGCGCCGATCGCCGAGGAGGTGCCTGATGCGCGTGGCGGTGTATGCGCGGGTGCCGGCCACCCGCCAAGCCCAGGCGTAGACCATCGAGCAGCAGCTTGACCGGCTGCGCGCGGCGGTTGCCGGGCACGGCTGGAAGCTGGATGAGCAGCACGTCTACCGCGACGACGGCTACAGCGGCGCCAGTCTTGGCCGGCCGGGGCTGGACCGGCTGCGGGACCATGCGGCGCTGGCCGAACTTGACCTGGTCGTGATCACCGCGCCCGATCGGCTGGCCCGCAATTACGTCCACCAGGTGCTGCTGCCCGGCGAGAACAGGGCGTCATCGACCGCGGCCCGCACCGGCTCGCCGTCCAGCACCAGCAGCGCCACGATCAGCCCTGCCAGAGCCAGGCCGAGATCGTGGCTGCTCCAGCGGGCATGGGAGAACCTGTGCGCCCGGTCATGCCGCCACGTCCGGGACAGCCCGGCGCCGGTCAGCATGCCGCAGACGGTCCGCCTGCCGGTCTGGGCGAGGAACCCGGCGGCCAGGGCGGTGAATGTGCGGAACGACGGCGCAGTGAACAGGGGGCTGGAAGCAGGTCAGCAGCACCATCAGCGAGGCGGGAAGCGGTTACGTCGGGTCCGGGAGCATGGGCGCTCACCATCGGTGAGGTAATAGGCACGCAGATGCTCCCTTGATCGTGCTTTTAGCTGCTGGACCCCCAAGATCACCCGGCGTGTCGCGGCCGGCCGGGATGCCCCCCGGCCCGGTCCCCGGCCCAGGCGCCGCTCATCCGGCTGCCAGCCCACCGGCAGCCGACCGCGCCGACCCAAAAATGCGAAAGTCGAGGGAACTGGGCACCCGCCCGGAACGAGCGCCCGGCGCAGCCGGCTGCACGGCAGCCCGATGGCCGTTGGGCAGCCCGGCCGGCCCAGCCCGGGCTGCCTGCTAGCGCGGCGGGCGCTGCAAGTCATCGGTGGCGCGGCCAGCCGGCGCCGGCATCCCCTACGGCATGTCGGCGCCGGCCACTGCTGACCGCGTCAGCTGGAGAACTGGTAGATGGTTGTCGAGTTGAACACCTGGCCAGGCCGGAGAACCGTGGACGGGAAGCTCGGCTCGTTCGGCGAGTCCGGGAAGTGCTGCGTCTCGAAGGTGTACCCGTCACTCTGCCGGTAGATGTGGCCGCTGATACCCACCAGCGTCCCATTGAGGAAGTTGCCCGTGTAGAACTGAACACCGGGCTGGTCGGTCCAGACGGTCAGCTTACGTCCGCTGGCCGGATCCCATGCACGGGAGGCGAGCCGGAGACCGTCCATTGTCGGGCCGCTCTTGTTCAGCACCCAGTTGTGGTCGTAGCCCTGAGAGATGAGGAGCTGCGGGTTGTTGTCCCTGATCCGTGAGCCGATCGTGTGCGGCGTGGTGAAATCGAACGGCGTGCCCTTGACCGGCGCGAGAACCCCGGTCGGGATCTGGGTCGTGTCCGTCGGGGTGTAGCGGTTCGCGTTGATCTGGACCTTCTGGCCGTAGGTCGCGCCGGAGGCCTCGCCCGCCAGGTTGAAGTAGTCGTGGTTGGTGAAGTTGATCACCGTCGCCAGGCCCTGGACGGTGGCGTGGTAGTGCATCCGCAGCTGGTTGCTGTTGTTCAGGGTGAAGGTGACGGTCAGGGTGAGCTTGCCGGGGTATCCGGTGCACTTGCAGCTCGGCTCGAACGCCGAGCCCTCGTCGCCGTTGGGGCTGACCAGGGTCATGCTGACGCCGGCCGAACCGGCAGAGTGCACTTCCTGGGCCGCCCAGATGTGGTTACCGAAGCCGACGAAGCCGCCGTGCAGGCTGTTCACGCCGTTGTTGATGGGCAGCGTGTAGGTGTGGCCGTCCAGCACGAAGGTGCCCTCGTCGATCCGGTTGCCGTACCGGCCGATGGTCTCACCGAAGTACGGACCGCCCACGGGCGGCGGCGCGCTGTCCTTGGTGACGTAGTCCTTGAGGGTCTTGAAGCCCAGGATGACGTCGGCCTTCTTGCCGTTGCGGCCAGGCACCGTGATCGACTGCTGGATGGCGCCGTAGGTGAGGAGCTTGACCTGCATGCCGCGGCAGTTGGTCAGGGTGAAGCGGAACACCTTCGTCGGCTTGCCCGTGAACGGCTCGACGGCCGTGCCGAAGAACTGCTTCGTGACGGTCGGGCCGCAGCGGTGTGCCGATGCGGCGGGCGCCCGGGCCATGCCGAGCGCAGCTACGGTGCCCATTGCGAGAGCTGCCACCGTGCCGATGCGGAGCGCCTTACGGGCGGGCGCACGCCTCAAGGCGTTGTGCATGAGGACTCCCTTCTCTGTGCGTGTCGGAGCGGGTCGACATACCCGGCGACGGGCGCCGACATGACTCCACCACCGGCATTGTGAGCGCTCACATCCGGAAAATCACCCCGTTGCCGGGAAGAAAATATCCGACACCTTGGCACATTTCCGGTTCGCTTTGGCTGGCCTGCGGCATAGGTGCAGCTTGAAGCCGCAACTGCCCGGCGCCCAGGTCGCGCAACTGGCTGATCCGGTACAGAACTCTGACCTCTTGGTCAACAAGTCCGCGGCGCAGCCCTAGCACTAGGGGCCCGGCCTGTCCAGGGAGTGGCGTCATCAGGTTGCGATGCTCTCCTAGCACTGGCCGGGCCGGCCTGTCCAGAGTGGTCTGCTGGTTGTGGACGGCGGCGGTCAGGACCGCGGGTTGTCCCCAGGAGACAGAAACCCCGGTGACCCGCCGCCGTGCCGCTTCCAGGCTGGGCCCATGAGAGAAAATCCTTCTTCAAACCCAGCCTCGTCCTCAGGGCCGCCGTCCCGTCTGCCCTCGGGCGGGTCCGCCCGCAGATCCTTCGAGCCGTTAGCCGACCCGGCTGGCCGGGAACCGTCCGGCTTGTCCGGCTCATCCGGCCGGTCTGGCCGGGAGTCCTCCGGCTCGTCGTCTGGCCGGTCTGGCCGGGAGTCCTCCGGCCCAGAGCCCTCGGGCTCGTCGTCCGGCCCGGCGCCCTCGGGCTCGCCGGGCTTGGCCTCCCGGCGGCCCAGGGCACAGCAGGCTGGTCCGCCGGCCAGGCGGCGCAGGCAGGCCAGAACCGGCGATGGCAGTACGCGCCCGGCCGCCAATCCGTCTATCCCGCGAGTGAGCGTGAACACTCCGGCCGGAATCCTTGCCATCGTCCCGCACCTGTTGGGATACCGGCCGAGCAAGAGCCTCGTTGTGCTTGGCGTGGCCCCGCCGCGGGCGCGGGTCAAGGTGGGCTTCCGCTACGACTTGCCGGATCCGCCGAACGCCGCGACAGCGGGAGAGATCGCCGGCCATGCGATGGCGATACTTGCCCGGCAGCGGATCACGATGGCCATCCTGGTCGGCTACGGCCCCGGGTCGCTGGTCACGCCGGTCGCCGACGCATTCCGCGCTGCCGCAGGCAGCGCGCGGCTGACGCTGCGCGAGGTGCTGCGGGCTGAGGACGATCGCTACTGGTCCTACCTGTGCCAGGACCCGGCCTGCTGCCCAGCCGAGGGAGCGCCGTACGACTCGCTCGCGCACCCGGCCGCCGCGGCGCTCGCAGCGGCAGGGCTGGCCGCTTACCCCGACCGGGAGTCGCTGGCCCGGACCCTGGCGCCGCTGACGGGCACGGTCGCCGAGTCGATGGACCGGGCCACCGGCCGGGCGCTCGGTCGGCTAGCCGTCCTGATCGCGAAGCAACGGCGGTCGGCGCAAGGCGGGGACCTGCTGCGGCTGGTGGTCGATGACGGGCGTCAAGCGGTCAGTGAGGCGATCAGCGCCTACCGTGGCGGCGGAAGGCTCACCGATGACGACCAGATTGCCTGGCTCAGCGTGACCCTGGCTGACCTGCGGGTCCGCGACGACGCATGGGCCCGGATGGACCCGGTTTACCATGAGGCGCACCGTCGGCTGTGGACTGATGTCGTCCGCCGGGCTGGCCTGGCGTACAGGCCGGCGCCTGCCTGCCTGCTGGCGTTCGTCGCCTGGCAGGCCGGCGAGGGCACGCTTGCCAATATCGCCATCGAGCGCGCTCTGGACGCGGATCCGAACTACTCGATGGCGCTGCTGCTCGCCGATATTCTCGATGCGGGCGTGCCGCCATCGGAGGCACGACTGCCCATGACGCCAGAAGAGGTCGCGGAGAGCTACGCGCGGGCCGAGCCGGGCAAGTAAATCCGCCCGAACCCAGATTGCCGAGCTATGGGGACCCCAGAGAGCTCGAAGGCCCGACAGCCGCAGGACTCGAGAGCCCGAGAGCTCCAGGAGCCCGAAGCCCGGCTGCAGGAGCCGGAAAGCCACCAGGAGCCCGCCCGTCCCGAGAGCTCCAGGAGCCCGAAGCCCCCGGCAACCTCCGCCGGCGCCTAGCAACGGGACATCCATCAGGTCCGGATCGGCAATGACGAGCCAGCGGCCGGATTGCCTGTCACTGGTTGGGCAGATGGCGGCGGAGCGGGAGGCAAGGCGGCGAGGAGACGGCCTTCCGGGTAGCGCAATGCGGCCGGAGGCAGGCCCGATGATCGGCCACTGAGCAAGACCTGCAGCGTGCCCGTGCTGGCGGCTCGCGTAGTGCTGGCGTTGCCTGACGTCGCTACGCCGCGAGTTATGCCGGCGTTGCGCGCCGCGGCAAAGTCGTCCGCGGAGCTGGCGTTGCCTGACGTTGCTAGGTCGTTTGTGGTGTTGCGAATGGTGGCAGGGTTCTGTGCGATGCTGGAGTTGCTTGCGATGCTGGAGTTGCTTGCGGTGCCGAGGTTGTCTGCGGAGCCGGGGCCGGGCGCGGTGCCGGGGCCGGGCACGGTGCCTGGATCGGGTGCGGTCCTGGCCCCGCAGCCGATGCTGACCGCGCGACCTGGGGCAATGCCGCCTTCGGGCGCGGCTGCGCTAGCCGGGCCGGTCCCTGGTGCCTGGCCGGAACCGTCGCCCGCGGTGTCGGCCCGGCGCAGTGCCTGGGCGGCAACAGCGGCCGCCGATCCGAAAAGCACAGCACCGGGCAGTGCATCGCCGATCAGGTCAGCGGCGAGTTCATATTCGGTGCAGCCGAGCACGATCGCGCCGCAGTCGGCCGGAGTCCGAGCCGCCGCGTCCAGTATCGCGGCGCGGGCCGCTGACGCATCGCCGGCATGGATTGCATCGGCCAGGCCGGGGCAGGCGACCTCGGCGACCTGCGCTGAGGCCGCGAACTCGCTGATGAGCTCGCGCTGGTAAGCGCTGCCCGTCGTGGCCGCGGTTGCCCAGATCGCGACTGCGTCGCTGGTTGCCGCGGCCGGCTTGATCGCCGGAACAGTCCCGACGACCGGGATCCCTGGCTCGAACTCCTCGCGCAGCGCCCCGAGAGCATGCACGGAGCCGGTATTGCAGGCGAACACGAGCACGTCCGGCCGGTAGGCGGCAGCCGCCCGGGCGCAGGACAGCGAGCGCTCCGCTATGTCAGCTGGCGTTCGCGCCCCCCATGGCATCCCATCCGGGTCCATCGACAGCACCAGGTCAGCGTCGGGGCGAAGCCGGTGTAGTTGCGCGGCCGCGGCCAGCAGCCCGAGGCCTGAGTTGAGCAGCGCGATCCGCATGCGCCAACTCTAGGAGTCCGCGTGCCGCGGGCAGCGCGATCCGCATGCGCCAACTCTAGGAGTCCGCGTGCCGCGGGCAGCGCGATCCGCATGCGCCAACTCTAGAAGTCAGCGTGCCGCGGGCGGATCAGCGCGGCCGGCCTGGCGCGGTGGCCACGAAGAAGATCGGCTGGACCACGAAGATCGGCTGGGCCACGAAGAAGATCGGCTGAGCCACGATAAACTTCGTGAGTCGTTCGTCCAGCTGGGCGTAGACCTTGGCCATTTGTCTTCCTGGTTTGCCTTCTGCGCGGAGGGCGGACATGGCTGCGAGCGCGGGGAGGACGTTTGTGACTGACGTCACCGACACCGGCAGTCTGCGCGGCCGCGGCCAGCCGGAGCGCGCCGCGAAGGCGCCCGACAGCCCGGCAATCCGGGCAGTCCCGGCGGAGAAGCCGGCGGCGCACCGGGCGGCCGTCGCCAGCCTGCAGGCCGCCTACGCCGCGATCCCGCCGGGCAGCCCGGTACGGCTGGCCAAGCGCACATCGAACCTGTTCAGGTTCGCCGGCCGCGAGGCCGCACCGGCCGCGCGCAACGGTTCGCGCACTGGCGCCAGCTCAGGTTCCGGCACCCGCAACGGCACCCGCAACGGCGCCCGTAACAACAGCCGGGCCGCCGCCCCTGGCCTGGACGTGTCCGCCTTCGGGCGGGTGCTCAGCGTCGACCCGGAGTCCTTGACGGCGGTAACTGGCGGCATGACGACCTACCAGGATCTTGCCGATGCGACGTTGCGCCACGGCCTGATGCCGCTGGTCGTGCCGCAGCTGAAAACGATCACCATCGGCGGCGCGGTGACCGGCCTGGGCATTGAGTCCACCTCGCTGCGCAGCGGCATGCCGCACGAGTCGGTGCTCGAAATGGAGATCCTCACCGGCGACGGCAGGGTCGTCACCGCCGCCGATGGCAATTCGCACGACGCGCTCTACCGCGGCTTCCCGAACTCCTACGGCACGCTGGGCTACGCGCTCTCCCTGACGATCGAGCTCGAGCCGGTGCAGCCGTTCGTGCACCTGCGGCACTTCCGCTTCGGCAGCCCCGAGGACTGCATGGACGCGATCGCCGCGATCGCGGCCGATGGCAGCTACCAGGGCCACCGGGCCGACTTCGTCGACGGCACGGCGTTTGGCCTGGACGAGCTGTACCTGACCGTCGGATCGTTCAGCGAGGTAGCGCCATGGCGCAGCGACTACACCAGGGAGCGCGTGTACTACCAGTCCATCCGCGGCCCGCACGAAGACTTCCTCACCATCCGTGACTACCTATGGCGGTGGGACACCGACTGGTTCTGGTGCTCACGACCGTTCGGCGTGCAGCGGCCGGTCATCCGGCGGCTCTGGCCGCGAAGGTACCGTCGCTCCGACGTGTACAGGAAGCTCGTGGCCCTGGACCGCCGGCACGGCCTGTCGGCGATGCTGAACGCCCGCCGCGGTGCCCCCCAGCATGAAGACGTCATCCAGGACGTGGAGATCCCCGTCGAGCGCGGGGCGGAGTTCCTGCGGACATTCGCTGCCCAGGTCGGGATGAGCCCGGTCTGGATGTGCCCGCTGCGGCTGCGTAGCGACCGGGCCTGGCCGCTTTACCCGCTCGAACCGCACCGGGCGTACGTGAACTTCGGCTTCTGGGGCACCGTCGCGCTGCCGCCGGGGCGCGCTGACGGCTACCACAACCGGCTTGTCGAGGACCTGGTCACCGGCCTCGGCGGGCATAAAGGCCTGTACTCGACCGCTTTCTACCCGGAGGAGGATTTCTGGGCGCTCTACAACGGGCAGGCATACGCAGCGCTGAAGAGCGAGTACGACCCGGCGGGCCGGCTGGCCGGCCTGTACGAGAAGTGCGTTCGCGGGCAGTGACGAAAGGACTGGGCTATGGCACTGGCCGAGGTATTCGAGAGAGTCGCGGGGCCCGATGCCCCGGTAGAGTTCCACGCCTACGACGGAAGTAAGGCCGGCCCGGAGAATTCGCCGGTAAAGATCACCGTCCGCTCGCCGACCGCGGTGTCCTACCTGGCCCAGGCGCCGGGCGGGCTCGGGCTCGCCCGCGCCTACGTGTCCGGCCACCTCGATGTCGAGGGCGACATGTACGCTGCGCTCGCCCGGATGCTCCAGGCGCAGCGGATGGACATGGACTTCACCGGGCGGCTCCGGCTGCTCCGCCAGCTCGGCGGCCCGCGGGTGCTGCTGCCGCGGGTCCCCCCGCCGCCGCAAGAGGTCAGGGTCAACCGCAGGTGGCTGTCCGGCCGGCGGCACTCGAAGGCTCGCGACGCCAGCGCGATCTCGCATCATTACGACGTGTCCAATACTTTTTACGGGTGGGTGCTCGGCCCGTCGATGGCCTATACCTGCGCCTGCTACCCGAGCGATGGCGCGACCCTGGAAGAGGCCCAGGCGCACAAGTTCGACCTGGTGGCCAGGAAGCTGGGCCTGACGTCCGGGATGCGGTTGCTCGACGTGGGCTGCGGCTGGGGCAGCATGGTGATGCACGCGGCGCGGGAGTACGGCGTCCGCGCGCTCGGCGTCACCCTGTCGCATCAGCAGGCGGCCTGGGCGCAGCAGGCGATCAACGACGCGGGCCTGTCCGGGCTGGCCGAGGTCAGGCACCTGGACTACCGGGACGTGACCGAGACCGGGTTCGACGCGGTCAGCTCCATCGGGTTGACCGAGCACATCGGCAAGGCGCAGCTGCCCGGCTATTTCTCGTTCCTCTACGGCAAGCTGAAGCCGGAGGGCCGGCTGCTCAATCACTGCATCACCAGGACGGACAACACCGAGCCGGCCCGGCGGCCGGACGGCTTCATCTACCGGTACGTGTTCCCCGACGGGGAGCTTGAGGCGCCCGGCCACCTGGTCTCGCTGATGCACGATGCCGGATTCGAGGTCCGGCATGAGGAGAACCTGCGGGAGCACTACGCCAAGACGCTGGCCGGATGGTGCGCGAACCTGGACGAGCACTGGGACGAGGCGGTCGCCGAGGTGGGTGAGGGCACGGCCCGGGTGTGGCGGCTGTACATGGCGGGCTCCCGCCTCGGGTTCGAGCGCAACCAGATCCAGCTGCACCAGATGCTCGGCGTCCGGCTCGGCCCGAACGGCCAGTCGGGCATGCCGCTGCGCCCCGACTGGGAGCCGGCCGCCAGCGCCGTCAGGTAGCCGGTCGACCGTGCTTCCTGGCTGGCTCTGAGCTGCGGCCCCGGCGCCGCAAACGCTGCGGACGGCCGGCCCCCGGACCCGGCACCAGCGGCCAGCGCCGTCCGGTGGCTGCCGCCTGCGGCGGGCACTGGCGCCGGACCATCCGTAACTCGTCTTTATGGTTGTGCTGCTGGTAGCCGGCCGCCTGCCGCGGGCCGCCGGTAGCTCTCGGCGACCATGAAGGCCAGGTCGAGCGCCTGGCTGCGGTTGAGCCTGGGGTCGCAGGCAGTCTCGTACCGCTGGTGCAGGTCGGCAGCGGCGATCTGGTAGCTGCCGCCGACGCATTCGGTCACGTTGTCGCCGGTGAACTCGATGTGGATGCCGCCGGGATGGGTGCCGAGGCTGCGGTGCACATCGAAGAAGCCCCGCACCTCGTCGAGCACGTCGTCGAACCGGCGGGTCTTGTGGCCGCTCGGCGCCTCGAAGGTGTTGCCGTGCATCGGGTCGCAGACCCAGGCGACGGGTGCGCCGCTGGCGGTGACGGCGCGGACCAGCGGCGGCAGCGCGTCGCGGACCCGGCCGGCACTCATCCGGGTGATCAGGGTGAGCCGGCCGGGCTGGGCCTGCGGGTTCAGCCTGGCGATGAGCGCGAGGACGTCAGCCGGGTCGGCGCCGGGGCCGAGCTTGACCCCGACCGGGTTGCGGATGCCGCTGGCGAATTCGACATGCGCCCCGCTGGCCGCCCTGGTCCGCTCGCCAATCCACAGGAAGTGGGCTGACGCGTCGTAGCGCTGCCCCGTCCGCGCGTCCGTCCTGGTCAGCGCGCGCTCATAGTCTAGGACCAGCGCCTCGTGACTGGAGTAGAACTCGACAGAGCGCAGCTCGTCGGGGTCGGCTCCGCAGGCCCGCATGAACGCGAGCGCCCGGTCGATCTCGCCGGCCAGCTGCTCGTACCGCCGGCCAGCCGGGCTGCCCGCGACGAAGTCCTGGTTCCACGCATGCACCTGGTGCAGGTCCGCGTAGCCGCCGGTGGCGAAGGCGCGGCACAGGTTCAGGGTGACGGCGGAGCAGTGGTAGGCGCGGATCATCCGGCCCGGATCCGGTCTGCGGGCCTGCGCGGTGAACTCCAGCCCGTTGATCGCGTCGCCGCGGTAGGCGGGCAGCCGCACGCCGTCGCGCACCTCATCCGGCTGTGACCTGGGCTTGGCGAACTGCCCGGCCATCCTGCCGATCTTGACGATGGGCACCCGCGCGCCGTAGGTCAGCACCACGGCCATCTGCAGCAGCGTCTGCAGCTTGCCGCGGACCGCGCCGTCGGTCGCGCCGGCGAACGTCTCGGCGCAGTCGCCGCCCTGCAGGACGAACGCCTCGCCGCGGGTAACCGCCGCAAGGCGCTCGGTGAGCGCATCGCATTCCGCCGGGATGACCAGCGGGGGGAGGGCCGACAGCTGCCCGGTCACCTCGCTGACCCGGGCCCGGTCCGGCCAGCCCGGCAGCTGCGCGGCCGGCCCGGCTGCAGCCTGCTGCGCCGTCCGGGCGGTCGTGGTCATGACCTCATCATGACAGTCCCGCCGGTCATGGCTTCGCTATGGTCAGGCCGGAGAAGTAGGCCGGATACCAGCCGCCGACTTCGATCCCGGGTATCCCGCGGGCCAGCGCGCGGTTGGTCAGCGAGGCTACCCGCCTGCCGTCGACGCTGGCCTGGATGCTGCTGCCGGACAGGGACAGGGACAGGGTGTGCCATCTTCCCGGGGTGAACGAGGTCTGGCCGGCGGTCAGCACGGTGGCGGTTCCCGGCCTGATCTGCCGTTGCCCTGAGATGGTGCCGGCCGCCGTGCCGCCGTTGTTCAGCCTGAGCGCGAAGTTGCCGTCGGTGCTGACCTTGAAAATGTACGCGTTGTAGGTGCCGTGCGACGCGGACACCGCGTGGTACCGGCCGATGAGCCCGGCCGAGCCGGACTGCGGAAGCATGACATGCACGGTGATGACGCAGTTGGCCCGGCTGCTGCCGATGATCGCGTACGGATGACGATGCCTGCTCTTGACCCACAGCACCGGCTTGTGCCGGGTCGTCTGCTCGGTGCACGTCGTGCCGCCGCCGGGGGGGTTGCACCGGGCCAGTTCGAAGGACCCGTCTTCAGCCGCCAGCATGGTGGGCTCGCCGCCTCCGGCGGAGAGGCTGTTGCGGTACGGAAGCGGCAGGGCAGCAGGGGGCGGGCCGACCGCGGTTCCCTTGCCCTGGCCGGACGTGGTCGTCAGCGAGTACACATACCCGGGCTTGATGGTCAGGGTGAATCTCCCGTGGACCGGCGTAATGTCCGGCCTGCGGACGAACCACTGCGCCGGGCCGCCGGTTCGGAAGTTGCTCGACCATACGTGCACGGTCTTGCTGGCCAGCGCGTTGCCCCCGGTGACGGTGAACCGGGCCCGCTGGGCCCGGGTGCCGCCCGCGGTGGTCTCGATGATGGTGGACCACTGGTCCCGGGTGCCGCGGACCAGCGTGACGTAGGAGCCGTCGGCGCGGTGGCCCTGCAGGTAGCCGCTGGCGGAGTTAACGTACTTCCAGCCGCCCGGGTTGGCCGTTGTCGGCGGCGACACGAACTGGGTGATGTGCGCGATCGCCCACGTCATCGCGTTGACGTGGTAGCTGCCCGACCACGGCTGATCCGCGGTCAGCAAGCCGCGGTTCTCATACGGCAGGACACCCGCTGGCATGGAGTCGATGGCCGGCCACTCCAGGATCCCGGTCACCCGGGCGTCGATGTACTCGCGGGTGAACACACGGTCCATGGCCTGGGCGCACGGGGACTTGCAGCCGGCCTGGGCCCCGGCAGCCATGCCGCCGAGCTCGCTGCCCCACAACGGTTTCCCGGACCGCCGCGCCACCTTCCTGCTTGTGCATTTCGTCCGCGCGCCCGCGGCCCCGGTTGGGTTGCCGCAATTGGCGTGTGCGCCAAGGATCGCGACGGCCCGGCGGGAGATGTACTCCCAGCGGTACCTTCTTCCGCTGTCGCCGGCGACTATCCGCACGTGCCGGTAACCGCGCGCATCCAGCGCCGCGCGCAGCCTGCGGTACCAGCCGGCATGGCCGTGATGATCCCGCTCATTCCAGCCGCCCAGGTAGCTGATCGTCAGGCCCCGCCGCCTCGCGCAGCCCAGCCAGTCCAGCAGGTACCGGATATCGGCCCTGGTGAACAATGAGCCGTTCCTGCCCACCCACCCGGGCGCTCCCCACTGCAGGCCATACAGCTTCAGCCGGGGGTTGAGCGCCACGGCCTGCCGGGCGATGGCCAGCTCATGGCCGGCGTTGCAGTTGATGTGCCCGGCCGTGTGCTGCACGCTCGGCTCGGCGCCGTCGGAGGAGTTCCCGTCACCGCCGATCTCGAGCTTCAGAAGCTGCAGCGACGCCCCGTAGCCCGGCTTGAACAGGTAGTCCAGGATCTGCGCCCGCTGAGCCGGGGGGTAGTCCTCGAGGTACCTTGCGTTGCCGCCTTCGAGAATGGCGCCGACACCGTCGTACATGCGGCCCCCGCCGTTGCCGTTGACGGTGATAAACGTCGTCGGCACGGCTGCGCCGCGAGCCTGGCCAGCGGCGGCCGACACCGAGAACAGAAGGACGGCAGCCATGATGACAATGCTCTTCATGAGGTGCTCCCGGCAGGCTCACGGCCCGTCGCAAGATCAGGCGTGCCCGCCGTGTGCAGATGACCACATAGGACGATAAAAGTATCAGTGCCAGAGAACCGGCGGGGGCCAAGGTCGGCTTGCGGCAGGGCGTTGGCATCTACGGCCCAGTGCGGGGACGCCCGCGCGATCCCAGCGATAGGTCAGCTGATCTTCCTGACCAGCAACGATCACTCAGCAGACGGGCTGGCGTCCCCGAGATCATGGTGCGGCTGACGGCTGCCGGCCGGCCCGAGAGACAATGGCGGAATGCAGGAGCCAGCGAATCTGCCCCGCCGTGACATCGTCCTGCTCGGCTCGACCGGGTCGATCGGCACCCAGGCGGCGGACATCATCCGGCGCAACCCGGGCCGGTTCCGGGTGGCCGGCCTGGCGGCGGGTGGCGGCAACCCCGGCCTGCTGGCCAGCCAGGCGCTGGAGTTCCGCGCCGAGGTAGTGGCCGTCGCCAGGGACAGTGCCGCCCGCGACCTGCAGCTTGCAGTGACGTCCCAGGCCGCGACGCTAGGGCTGAGGGCCAGCCAGCTGCCGAAGATCCTGGCCGGGCCCGACGCGGTCGCCGAGGTCGCGGCGTGGCCGTGCGACATCGTGCTGAACGCGGTGACCGGGGCGGTCGGCCTCGCCGCCACGCTCGCCGCGCTCGATGCCGGCCGCGTGCTCGCGCTGGCCAACAAGGAGTCGCTGATCATGGGCGGGCCGCTGGTGACGGCACGGGCCGCCCCCGGCCAGATCGTCCCGGTCGACTCCGAGCACTCCGCGATCGCACAGTGCCTGCGCAGCGGGCACGCCGAGGAGGTCAGGCGGCTGGTGCTGACTGCCAGCGGCGGCCCGTTCCTGCACCGCAGCCGCGCGGAGCTGAGCGAGGTCACCCCGGAGCAGGCGCTGGCGCATCCCACCTGGAACATGGGGCCGGTCATCACGGTCAATTGCGCGACGCTGGTCAACAAGGGACTGGAGCTGATCGAGGCGCACCTGCTGTTCGGCATCGGGTTCGACCGCATCGAGGTCGTCGTGCACCGGCAGTCGGTGGTCCACTCCATGGTGGAGTTCACCGACGGCTCGACGATCGCCCAGGCCAGCCCGCCCGACATGCGGATCCCGATCGCGCTGGCGCTGGGCTGGCCGGGCCGGGTGGCCGGCGCCGCGCCGGCGATCGACTGGACCGCGGCGCAGGCGTGGACGTTCGAGCCGCTGGACACCGACGCGTTCCCCGCGGTGGCGCTCGCCCGGCAGGCCGGGACGGCGGGCGGTGCCATGCCTGCGGTGTACAACGCGGCGAACGAGGAATGCGTCGAGGCATTCCTGGCCGGCCGCATCCCGTTCGCCGGGATCGTCGATACGGTTGCCCGGGTAGTCTCTGAGCATGACGGTTCCGGACGGGACATTGCGGCGATTGAGGACGTGCTCGCCGCTGATCGCTGGGCCAGGGACCGGGCGCGCGAGCTGACGGGAACGGGGCCCCGGGGCTAGCCTGACACCGTGCGCGGGACACATGGGAACGGAGAGGCGACCGGATGAGCCTGTTGCTTGGCTGGGTCATTTTCGTGGCCGCGCTGCTCATCTCGATCATGTTGCACGAGGCTGGCCACTTCGTGACCGCCAAGAAGTTCCACATGAAGGTCACCCAGTTCTTCGTCGGCTTCGGGCAGACGCTGTGGTCGACGACGAGGGGCGAGACCGAGTACGGCGTCAAGGCGCTCCCGTTCGGCGGCTTCGTGAAGATCACCGGCATGACGGCGCTGGAGGATGTCGATCCCCGCGATGAGCCGCGCTCGTTCCGCAGGCAGCCGGGCTGGCAGCGGGCGATCGTGCTGGCGGCCGGATCGTTCATGCATTTCGCCCTCGCCTTCTTCCTGCTGATCGTGCTGGCGCTCGGGGTCGGGCTGGCGAATGACAACTCGACGAAGATCGGCGCGGTCAGCCCGTGCGTCCCGGCCACCTTGACCGCCTTCGACAACGGATCGTGCCAGCACAACACGAGCGTCTCCCCGGCCAGGGCCGCGGGGATCAGGAACAACGACAAGATCATTGCCATCGGCGGCCGGCAGGTGCGCAACTGGACCCAGCTCGGCGCGGCCATCAGGGCGCAGCCCGAGGGCAAGCCGGTGGCCATCACCGTGTTGCGGGCCGGCCGGCGGCTCGTGTTGCATGCCGTCCCGGTCGGCGTCCCCGGCCGCGCCGGGTCCTACCTCGGGATCGGCAACGCGGCGACCTTCCAGCGGCTCGGCCCGCTGAGTGCGATCTCCTACGCGGGCTCGACGTTCAGCCAGGTCCTGGTCGGCTCGGTCAGTGCCGTCGGGCACCTGCCGGCCGCGATCCCCGACCTGTTCGCCAAGAACAGGGCGCACACGCCCGCTGGCCAGGTGTCCAGCGTCGTGGGCGTCGGGGGAATCACCGCCCAGGTGGTCGCGGCGAAGGACAGCTGGAAGATCAAGGTCGCGTACGTCCTGCTGATCGTCATCTCGCTGAACATCTTCGTCGGCGCCTTCAACCTGCTCCCGCTGCTCCCGCTGGACGGCGGCCATCTCGCCGTGGTGATCTACGAGCGGGCGCGGGCGTGGCTGGCCCGGCTGCGCGGCCGGCCCGATCCCGGGCTGGTGGACATGCGGAAGCTCGTCCCGGTCAGCGTCGGGGTATTCGCGCTGCTCGTCGGGTTCGGGCTGCTTCTCGTCACGGCGGACATCTTCAATCCGATTCATCTCGTGCAATGAGGCGATCATTTCGATGACTGTTGATCTTGGCCTGCCGCAGCTGCCGCCCGAGCCGCTCGCGCCGCGCCGTAAGTCCCGCCAGATCATGGTGGGCAAGGGCAAGCACGCGGTCCCGGTCGGCGGCGGCGCGCCGGTGTCCGTCCAGTCGATGACGACGACGGTGACCGCGGACGTGAACGCCACGCTGCAGCAGATCGCCGAGCTGACCGCGACGGGCTGCCAGATCGTGCGGGTGGCCGTGCCGTCGCAGGACGACGCCGACGCGCTGCCCGAGATAGCGCGCAAGTCCCAGATCCCGGTGATAGCCGACATCCATTTCCAGCCCAAGTACGTGTTCGCCGCGATCGACGCGGGCTGCGGCGCGGTCCGGGTGAACCCCGGCAACATCAAGGCATTCGACGACAAGGTCGCCGACATCGCCGCCGCGGCCGGCGACGCGGGGGTGCCGATCAGGATCGGCGTCAACGCGGGCTCGCTGGACAAGCGGCTGCTGGCCAAGTACGGCCGGGCCACCCCGGAGGCGCTGGCGGAGTCGGCGCTGTGGGAATGCTCGCTGTTCGAGGAGCACGGCTTCACCGACATCAAGATCTCGGTGAAGCATCACGATCCGGTGATCATGATCAACGCCTACCGGCTGCTCGCGCAGCAATGTGATTACCCGCTGCACCTGGGGGTCACCGAGGCAGGGCCCGCGTTCCAGGGGACGATCAAGTCGGCGGTGGCGTTCGGCGCGCTGCTCGCTGAGGGAATCGGCGACACGATCCGGGTGTCGCTGTCCGCGCCGCCGGTCGAGGAGGTCAAGGTCGGGGCCGCGATCCTGGAGTCACTCGGGCTGCGCGACCGCGGCCTGGAGATCGTGTCCTGCCCGTCCTGCGGGCGCGCCCAGGTGGACGTCTACACCCTGGCCGACCGGGTCACCGCGGCCCTGGACGGGCTGGACATCCCGCTGCGGGTGGCCGTGATGGGCTGCGTGGTCAATGGCCCCGGCGAGGCCAGGGAGGCCGACCTCGGCGTTGCGTCCGGCAACGGCAAGGGCCAGATCTTCGTCAAGGGCGAGGTGATCAAGACGGTCCCCGAGTCGCAGATCGTGGAGACACTGATCGAGGAAGCAATGAAGCTCGCCGCCGCGATGGAGCCCGCAGACGGCTGAGCCGCCGCCGCCCGGCGGCTCGCGGTGCGGAGCCGTGCTGGCCGCCTGCCCGGGCGGTCACATCGCCCGATGTCTGCCCGGCCCGGCGGCTGGGTTGCCCGGCGGCTCGCGGTGCGGGGCCGTGCTGGCCGCCTGCCCGGGCGGTCACATCGCCCAATGTCTGTCTGGCCCGGCGGCCGCCTCGCGGCCGGACGGGCAGCCTATCCGGGCCGGCCGTCCGCGATCACGAGCTCGCCGACCCGTTCGGCGAGCAGCGAGCGCGCCTCGGCGGGCAGCTCGCTGTCGGTGATCAGGGTGTCCACGTCCTCCAGGTCGGCGAACGAGCTCAGGCCGACGATCCCCCACTTGGTGTGATCGGCGATGACAGTGACCCGCCGCGCCGAGCGCACGAACGCGCGGTTCGTCTCCGATTCCGCCAGGTTGGGGGTAGTGAGCCCGGCCGCAGGGTCGAAGCCGTGGCAGCCGATGAAGAGCAGGTCGAAATGCAGCGACCGGATCACGAGGTCGGCGATCGGGCCGACCAGGGCGTCAGACGGGGTACGGACACCGCCGGTAAGGATGACCGCGAACCGGCCGCTGCCGCTGCCCGCTGGCCTGGCGCCCTCCATGAGGTTCGCGGCCCGGACGGAATTCGTCACGATCGTGAGCCGGGGAATCTCGCGCAGCTGGCGGGCCAGCTCGAAGGTGGTGGTCCCGGCGGAGAGCGCGATCGCGGTGCCCGGCGTGACCAGGGCGGCGGCTGCTTTCGCTATCGCTTCCTTCTCCGGCCGCTCCAGCACTGATTTGGCATCGAAACCGGGCTCGTGGCTGCTCGGCACGCCCGTTAGCACGGCGCCGCCGTGCACCTTCTCGATCAGCCCCGCCCGGCCGAGGACCTCCAGGTCACGGCGTATGGTCATGTCGGAGACGCCGAGGCGCTGGGTCAGGTCACTGACCCGCGCGCTGCCCGCGCGCCGGATGTCCTGCAGGATCAGCGACTGCCGGTGCTTGGCGAGCATCTCTCGGCCCTCCCGCGCCGCAAGCGAGCCGGCTGCGTGGTCTGTGCGTGGCGTCCCCCGGGAGCGCCAGGATCACATGTTCGTATCTGGTGAGAGTTGTTCATTGACGAGCCAGTCTGTCTGTTCTAGCTTATGGCATCACAGCTTTGTTGCTATCGAACGCGCCAGCGTGTGAGCGCTCACACTGGGCGGCAGGCCCGGCCAGCCAGGCCACGCCGCCGCAGGTGGCGCCATCCGCCCAGCGTTCGGCTGCGGCCGAGCACCGGACAGCTCCGTCGACGCCCGGCCTCAGGTGGATCCCGCGACGGACAGCCACGAGACAGGAAGTCAGGTGGCCATGAGTGACGGCATCGCGTGCCGGGACTCATTGGCTCGGATCCGGGCTTCCGCCCGGCGGCGCGCAACGACGCGGCCCGCTGCCGACGGCGGCGGGGTCGTCATCATCCCGAGGCAGCAAGGGCGGCACGACGCTGGGCAGCGTCCTGTCCCGAGGACATCATCCGGAGGTTCGTAATGGACAAAGTCGACCCTAAGGTCGAAGAAGCGATCGAAACGCTCAACATGCAGGACGGGCCGTCGCGCCGGCGCCTGCTGAAGGGCACCGGGCTGGTCAGCGCGACCGCCGCGGCGTCCGCGCTGCTGGCGGCCTGCTCGTCCAGCGGCAGCAGCGCCAGCACCGGCGGCGCCGCGAAGAGCACGGTCGGGAACTTCCCGAAGACGCCGCCATGGAAGTTCTGGTTCGTCAACCACGTCTACACCAACCCGTTCTTCGTGCCCACCCAGTACGGGTTCCAGGACGCCGCAGCGCTGCTCGGCCTGCCCAAGCCCAACTGGGGCGGCTCGGCATCGACGTCCAGCGTCGCGCAGATGGTGATCTACCTGAACACCGCCGTCTCGGCAGGCGCGGCCGGCATCGCGACCACGGTCATCAGCTCCACCGGGTTCACCACCCCGGTGGCCAAGGCCATGAGCGCGGGCATCCCGGTGATCAGCTACAACGCCGACGGGACCGTCACCAAGGGTATCCCCTCGATCGGCACCAACCGGCTGTGCTACGTCGGCCAGGCGCTGTACACCTCCGGCCAGCAGCTGGGGGAGCGCATCAAGTCCCTGGTGACCACCCCCGGCGACGTCGTCATCTTCATCGCGACCCCGGGCACCGGAAACATCCAGCCGCGCTTCGACGGCGCGGCATCGGTCCTCACCCCGCTGGGCTACAAGGTCGCCATCCAGGCCACCGGCGCGGCGACGTCGGCGGAACTCCCGGCGGAGAAGGCCTACCTGCTCGCGCACAAGAGCACGCTGAAGGGCGCCTTCGCGGTGGACGCGGGCTCGACCCAGTTCCTCGCCCAGGCGCTGGCGGGCGCGGGCCTGACGATCCCGGCTGGCGGCTTCGACCTCACGCCGACCACGCTCAGCGCGATCAAGGCCGGCCATCTGAACTTCACCATCGACCAGAACCCGTACCTGCAGGGCTTCCTGCCGGTGCTGTACCTGTACCTCTACAAGCTGTCCGGCGGCCTGCTCGCCCCGCCGGACACCGACACCGGCCTGACCTTCGTGACCAAGACCACGGTCGGCCCCTACCTCTCTACCCCGACCCGGTTCGAGGGCTCGACCACGGCGGAGAAGTACATCCCGCGGTCGGGCCCGATCATCCAGCCGACCGGCACCACCAGCACGTGACATAGCACTGCCTAGGCTGGAACATGGCGAGACGAGCCGGCGGCGGACACCCAGATCCGCGGTGGCGGACGGGTGCCGCCGTCGGCGCGTGAAATGAACGTGGACGGGAAACGAAGGCATTATGAGCGAGACCGCTGAGCAGCGCGCGAACGTCGTCGGTCCGCAGCCAGGTGAACCGCCGCCACGCAGCGACCCGTGGGCGCTGGCCAGGAAGACCGGCGCCGTTTTCGTCCGGCAGCGCGAGGCGACCATCTTCGTTGTCGCGGTCGGGCTGCTGGTCTACTTCGCGGTCGCCTCATCGGCCTTCCTGTCGCAAGCGAACATCACCAACCTGCTGTCCGGCTTCGCGGCGCCCATCATCATCCTGGCGATCGGCGAGGTGCTGCTGCTGATCTGCGGCGAGATTGACCTGTCGGTCGGCTTCGTCTTCCTGTTCGCGCCCTTCCTGATGCACTACCTGATCGACTTCTACGGCGTCCCGGTGATCCCGGCGATCCTGATCGCCCTGCTCCTGGGCGTCGTTGTCGGCTGGGTCAACGGCTTCCTCACGGTCACGGTGGGGGTGCCGTCGTTCATCACGACGCTCGGCACCGGCTTCATCCTGTACGGTCTCACGCTCACCACCTCCAACGCCTACCCGGCCAATGTGCCCGGCGCTGCGCTGGGCGTCGGCAAGTTCTTCGGCAGCCAGAACGGCGGGTACGCATGGTCGGCGATCATCTGGGCGGTCGTGCTTGTGGCCATCTTCCATGTCGTGCTCACCCAGACAAGGTGGGGCCTGCATACCGTCGCGGCGGGCGGCAACCTGCTCGGGGCGAGGGAGTCCGGCATCAGAGTGGGCCGGATCAAGTACGGCAACTTCATGATCTGTGCCTTGCTCGGGGCTCTCGTCGGCCTGCAGACGGCGTTCTATGACGTCACGATCGACCCGAGCGCCGGCGGGTACACGCCGATGTTCTACGCGGTGACCGCGGCCGTCATCGGCGGCACCGCGATGCTCGGCGGCACGGGGACAATCATCGGCGCCTTCCTCGGCGCGATCGTGCTCGCCACCCTGCAGGACGGATTGTCGATACTCGGGGTCAGCGCCTACCCGCTGAACATCATCTTCGGCGGCGCGATCCTGGTCGCCATGATCGCCAACGTGCGGCTGGCCCGGCTGCGAGCGGCAGGGAGAACCTGATGACCACTGAGCCAGCCGCAAGCGCCACGGCCGCCCAGGCGCCGGACGGTGAAGTGCTGCGGGTCGAGCACGTCAGCAAGCGGTTCGGCGCGCTCACAGCGCTCACCGACGTCAACCTGCACCTGGCGAAGGGCGAGGTGCTCGCGCTGCTCGGCGACAACGGGGCCGGCAAGTCCACCCTGCTGAAGATCCTCTGCGGTTTCCAGCCGCCGGATTCGGGGCGGATCTTGCTTGACGGCCAGGAGGTCACGCTCAAGTCAGTGGACCACGCGCGCTCGCTGGGCATCGATGCGGTCTATCAGGACCTGGCGCTGATCAACCAGCTCAGCGTGTACCACAACATGTTCCTGAACAGGGAACGGGTCCGCTGGCCGCTGCTGAACAACCGCGCCATGCGCCGGGTGGCCAGGGAGCATCTCGACACGATGGGGGTGAACCTGCCATCGGTCGACGTCGAGGTGGCCAGGCTTTCCGGTGGCCAGCGCCAGGCGATCGCGGTCGCGCGCTCCGTCTACTCGGATGCGAAGATCCTGCTGCTGGACGAGCCGCTGGCCGCGATGGGCGTCAAGGAAGCGGCGATAATCCTGGACCTGGTGCGCGACATCAAGGAGCAGGGCCAGGTCTCGGTCATCATCATCGCCCACAACTACGGCCAGGTGCTAGAGGTTAGCGACCGGGTTAACCTGCTGCAGCAGGGCAAGATCACCCTGGACAAGCGCGCTTCGGAGACCTCCGTGGTGGAGCTCACCAACCTGGTCGTGGCCGAGTACCGCGCGGCGCTGGAGGCACGCCACCGCAGTGCATGAGCCCGCCGCAGTGCCTGCACCCGCCGCAGTGCCTGCGGCCGTCTGGAAGAACAGCGGGCGGCTCGCTGACGGACGCGAAATCATCTACTTCGATGAGTCGCCGGGCTCGGGCCGCGCGCAGGTCCGCGATACGCGGGACCTCAGCGACGAAGCCGGGCCGGCCACCGGGCCCGAGTCGGGCATCCGGTGGGATCCGCTGGCCGGCGAGTGGGTGGTGATAGCCGCTCAGCGGCAGGGCCGGACGTTCCTGCCGCCACTGGAGCAGTGCCCGCTCTGCCCGTCCCGGCCGGGGCGGCCGACCGAGATACCCGCGTCCGACTACGACGTCGTGGTGTTCGAGAACCGGTTTCCCTCGCTCTACGGGGCACAGCCCGGGCCAGCCGGGCCAGACGGTGCTGCCGCCGCCCAGGCGGGGTCCGGCGGCACTCCTGAGGGTGTCGGCGGCACTCCCGCGAGGGCCGGCGGCACTCCTGCGGGCGTCGGCGGCACTCCTGCGGGGGCCGGCGGCACTCCCGCGGGGGCCGGCGGCACTCCCGCGGGGGCCGGTGACACTCCTGCGGGGGCCGGCGGCACTTCTGCGGGGGCCGGCGGCACTTCTGCGGGGGCCGGTGACACTCCCTCCGGCCGTGACTCACTGACCGCCCGGCGCCCGCCGACCGGGCGCTGCGAGGTGGTTTGCTTCACTGCCGATCATGACTCTGCCTTCGCGTACCTGACGCCGTCCCGGGCCCGCACCGTGGTGGAGGCAGGGGCCGACCGCACCGCCGTGCTCGGCGCGATGGGCGGAATACGGCAGGTGTTCTGCTTCGAGAACAAGGGCGAGGAGATCGGTGTCACGCTGCACCATCCGCATGGCCAGATCTACGGCTTCCCGTTCGTGACCCCGCGGACCCGGCAGCTGATCGGCCAGGCGGCGGCGTACGCCCGCAGCGGGAACGGCAATCTCTTCGACGATGTCGTCGCCAGCGAGCTTTCGGCGGGCACCCGAGTCGTGGCGCGCAACGAGCACTGGACGGCCTTCGTGCCCGCCGCGGCCCGGTGGCCGTACGAGGTGCTGCTCTTCCCGGTCCGGCGGGTACCCGACCTGCCTGCCCTCTGCGATGCGGCACGCGACGCCTTCTGCGAGCTCTACCTGGATGTGCTCCGCCGCTTCGACGCGGTCTTCGGCAGCCAGCCGCCCTACATCGCGGCCTGGTACCAGGCGCCGGCCGGCGGCACGGCGACCAGGAATGACTTCGGGCTGCACCTGCGCGTGATGTCGGTCCGGCGGGCCCCTGGCAAGCTCAAGTATCTCGCCGGAACGGAGTCCGGGATGGGAGTCTGGATCAACGACGTGGTACCGGAGACGGCGGCGCTCAGGCTGCGCGAGGCCCGGTGAGCAGGCTGGCCGCGGCACCGGCGCA
>WNFB01000851.1_pt1 | contig 25574 bp, 17 predicted proteins | sample 5400501 | NCBI WGS metagenome assembly WNFB01 (sample SAMN13153341, study PRJNA577476) | soil metagenome | isolation source: 200 cm saprolite under Douglas fir tree site 2 hole 1 | place: USA:California | collected 2015-04-18 | reverse complement strand
ACGCCAGCCCGGGCATGTAGTCCCTCCGCTCCCGATGCAGGCGGCGCAGGTCCTGCTTCGCTCTTTCCGACATGGGCGCCTCGGCCATGAACCTCGTCCATGGGCTGGGAGCGGCCGAAGTCGAATCCGCGCCCTCGTCGTCGCCCCCGCGACCCGGCATCGGCAGCAGGCGGTCGGCTCCGAAAGTCTCCTTGTCGAAGAACACGCCGCGCCCGAGCCCGAGGGACCCGTACAGCCGGCCGTCCACCACACTCTCCCAGCGCTCCACGTCGATGCCGAGGTCGTGGATGAGCGCCTTCGCGACCGCGCTGTAGGGCGCGGGGCTGTCGATCGAGAACGTTCCCCCGTAGCCGATCAGCGTGCGGCCCGCCTCGCGGAACTCGTTGCGCTTGGCGTGCCCGCCGAAGTCGTCGTGGTTGTCGAGGACGAGGATGCGTACGGCGCGGCCGGCGCGCTGGCGGAAGAAGTGCGCCGCCGAGAGCCCGCTGATGCCTCCGCCCACCACCACGAGGTCGTACTCCTCGCCCGTGTCGATCGCCGCGGCCGCCGTCGGCCAGAAGCGGCCGTCCCGAAGCTCGTGCGCGGCCGCGTAGGAGCCTTCGTAGCTCCCGCGCAGGCCGGTCAGGGCCGGCGGGTAGTACCCCGGCGCCTTCTCGGGCGCGTCGTCGTCCAGGGCAGGCGAGAAGAGCGGATGGGTGGCAGCCAGGGAGGCCCCGACCGTGAGGGCCACGCCGTTCAGGAAATCCCGGCGCGTGATCCGGCGTTCCATCCCGAGGCAGAGGTCGCGCGCGTCGCTCATGGGCGCGTGAAGGTTATCCAAGCGCCATATGCTTGACAACCGGGGGCGGGTGGGCCTGAATAGCCGGGGTCAGCCGTCAGGAGGCAAACCCATGTCACGAAAGCTCGTCGCTCTGCTGTGCCTGCTGCTGGGAGCCGGCACCCCTCCGCTCTTCGCGCAGCGGGTCACCGGCCAGATCGTCGGGACGGTCACCGACGATACCGGAGCGGCCCTGCCCGGCGTGACGGTCACGGTCAAGGGGCCGGCGATCGTCGGGTTGCAGACGTCGGTCGCGAACGAGCGGGGCTTCTACCGCTTCGCGGCCCTGCCTCCCGGCACCTACACGCTGACCTTCGTCCTCACCGGCTTCGGCACCGTGAACCGCGAGGGTGTGCGCGCCCCCGTGGGGAGCACCGTCGAGGAGAACGTCAACCTCAAGGTCAGCACCCGCGCCGAGGAAGTCACGGTCACCGGCGAGGCCGCGGTCGTGAACGCGCAGAGCGACCAGGTGAGCACCAACTACGACAAGGACTGGGTGCGGAACGCGCCGATTCCCCGCTACACGTTCTTCGACCTGATCAACGCCGCGCCGGGGGTGAGCCAGACCGCCTCGGACGTCCAGTACCGCCAGACCTCGTTCGGCTCCTCGACCACCGACAACTCCTACCAGCTCGACGGCACGGACTTCACGGCTCCGGTGAGCGGCGCCGCCTGGCCCTATCCCAACACCGACGCGATCGAGGAGATCGAGGTGCTCTCGCTCGGGGCACCGGCCGAGTACGGCAACCTGCAAGGGGCGGTGTTCAACGTGGTGACCCGGCAGGGCGGCAACGACTTCCACGGCGACCTGAACTTCTACTACCAGAGCCAGGGCTTGACGTCCCGGAACACCACCGCGACCCAGGACGAGTGCGAGCCGGGAGTCAGCTGCCCGTACCACCGGGACCGCTACAACGACGCCACCCTCCAGCTCAGCGGGCCGATCATCAAGGACAAGCTCTGGTTCTTCGGCTCCTACCAGTTCCAGCAGGACTACAACTCCCCGGCGGGCGTGCCGAAGGAGTTCCCCTCGCGCCAGAAGAACAACCGCGTCTTCGGCAAGCTGAACTGGCAGATCGACTCGAAGCAGAAGCTGATGTTCGCCTACCACGACGACTTCTATAACCTGCCCGACACCGGCGACGCGGTGCATGCGCCCAGCACGCTCCTCCTCAACCACGGGCACAACCCTTCGCCCAACCTCACCTACACGGCGGTGCTCTCGGACAAGACCTACGTGGAGGCGCGCTACTCGGGCTTCTACGGCCACGATCTCGGCGATCCGCTCGCCTCCGGCGAGCCGCGCATCAAGCCGCGCTATCACGACCTGGAGACGGGCCAGATCACCGGGGGCATCTACTCGTGGTACGACGGCAAGAGCACCAAGTCCGGCGTCAACGTCAAGGTCTCCCACTTCTCCGACAGCTTCCTCGGCGGCAGCCACGACTTCAAGTTCGGCGTCCAGTACAACCAGGGGGGCGGGAACTACACGGTCGGCCTGAACGACTACATCTACACGTACGGCGGCGTGCCTTCCTACGGCTATACGCAGCTTCCGTACAAGCAGGACGGGCAGATGAAGGCGATCGGCGTCTACGCCGACGACGTCTTCCGGATCGGCTCCCGCCTCGCCCTCAACCTCGGCCTCCGCTACGACTACAGCCGCGCCTCGCTGCCGTCCGCCCCGATCCTGGATCGCCTGGGCAACCCCACCACCCAGACGACCACGGCCATCGACAAGGTCTTCGAGTGGAAGAACTCGATCTCCCCGCGCGTCGGATTCACCCTCAAGCTGACGGGCGACGGGCGCAGCGTGCTGAAGGGGCACTACGGGCGGTACTACCGGGGCATCATCACCGGCGAGTTCGACAACACCGCTCCTTCGATCTCGCCGCGTTATCTCTTCTCGGGGACCTACGACGCCCAGGGCAACCCGGAGGGCCTGGAGCTCATCTCCGACAACACCAACCTGCGCGTGGATCCTGGCTTCAAGAACCCGTATACGGACCAGTTCATCGGCGGGTTCGAGCAGGAGCTCGTCCGCAACGTCGGCCTCTCGCTCTACTACATCCACAAACGCGGAGAAGAATACGGGGGCTGGCACGACATCGGCGGCGTGTACGAGCCCGCCACGTTCGTGGACGAAACGGGGCAGAGCATCGCCGTCCAGAGGCTCTTGTCCGACCCGGCATCACGCCTGTTCCTGCTCACCAACCCGCCCGAGATGTTCACGCGGTACAACGGGTTCAGCGCCCAGATCACGAAGCGCATGTCGTCGCATTGGCAAATGGTCATGTCGCTGGTGCTCTCCCGCTCCACCGGGCGGCTGGGGTCGAGCCGTAGCGGCCTCAAGTCCAGCCAGGCGGCCACCGCGTCCGACTTCGGCCAGAACCCCAACGACTTCATCAACACCGACGGCCGCCTGATCGGCGACCGGCCGGTCGTCTTCAAGACGCAGCTCGTCTACCAGATGCCGTACGGCTTCCTCATCGGCGCCAACTTCGTACACCAGACGGGCCGGCCGTGGGCGCGGCGGGCGCGCGTGCCCGATCTCGGGATCCCCACGCTGATCCTCGCCGAGAGGATCGACGGCAGCCGGCGCCTGCCGGACTGGAACATGCTCGACGTGAACCTCATGAAGGAGTTTGGCCTGGGAGGCCGGGCCCACCTCGGCCTCTTCGCCTACGCCCTCAACCTGACCAACGCGAGCTTCAACGAGGACGTGCAGGACCGGCTCGGCACCTCCTCGTCTTTCGGCCTGGCGAGTGGCTTCGTGTTCCCCCGACGGGTAATGCTCGGCGCCCGCCTGAGGTTCTGATTCCGGAATGCGGCGCGCTCCGCCGCATGGCAGGAGAGGCAGGGACCTAGCACAAAGGACACGGTCTCTTAAACGCGGAGGGCGCAGAGGATAACGGAGAGGACGCGGAGGAAGTAGAACAAGCTGCCGTCCCTTTATCTCCCTCCGCGTCCGCTCGTTCGTTCTCCGCGTCCTCTGCGTTAAAAGGCAAACTCTTCTTCGGGCAAGAGCGGATCATTTGCCGAGCTCCCTGAGCCGGTCGCGGGCGGCGCGGAAGCGGGGCTCGATCTCCAGCGCCTTGCGCAGGAACGGGACGGCATCTTGCGTGTGGCCGCTCCGGAGGAGCGCGAGGCCCAGGTTGTAGGCGTACTCCGCATTGGCCGGATCGCGCTTCACCGCTTCGCGGAACGCGTCCGTCGCATCTGCGAACGCACCCTTGCCGCCCAGGACCATGCCCAGCGCGTTCCAGTACGCGGCCGGCTCCGGGTCGAGAGCCACCGCTTCCCGCATCAGCCGGGCCGCGCGGTCGGGATCGCCGCCGTCGCGGTACATCTCGCCGAGCGCCACCCTCAGGAGTGCGTCGCGCGGCGCCAGCGGAAGCGCCCGCTCGTAAGCCGCCACGGCCTCGCGTGGCTTTTCCAGGCGCCGCCAGAGCCGGGCCTCGGCTTCGAGCAGCCGCGCATCGCGGGGATTCTTCTGCTGGCCGTCCTTGAGCACCGCGAGGGCGGCGGCCGTCTGGCCCGCCGCCGCACGGCATTCGGCGAGGCCGATGTAGGCAGGGCCGAAGCCGGGCAGATGGCCAGCGGCGGCCTGGAAGTGCGGCTCGGCCTTCGCGCACCGGTGCTGGCCCACGAGCGCGCGCGCCAGGTAGTAACGCACCTCGAAGCTGTCGATCCCGCGCGCGAGCAGGGCCTGCAGGCGCGCGGCGCTCCCCGCGTAGTCCTTCGCGCGCAGGCGCGTGAGCCCCTCGCGCATGAGCCGGTTGACGGCCTTGTAGTCTTCGAGCTTGTCCTTGGGGTCCGCGCCGGACGTGCCGTGTGCCGTCCCTCCGCCCAGATAGCCCAGGGCCCCGAGCTTCTCCACGAGCTCGGGGGGCACGGCGGCCGCCGCGTCCGGTGACGGCCCGGCCCGCTCGTTCTGGATGATCCTTGCCAGTTGCGCGCGAAGGCCCTCGGCGCGCGACGGTTGTGTCGCGGCCAGGTTCCGCGTCTCGCCGGGATCGTCCTGCACGTCGTAAAGCTCGGGCCGAGGCGCCAGGATGTACTTCCAGCGCCCCTCCCTCAGCGTGCGCAGGTCGCTCCAGCCGTAGTGGAGCCGCGGCGTCAACGACTCGGCGTAGGTGGCGGTCTCCACGAGCTGCGGGCCGCCGCCCAGGACCGCGGCCAGGCTCCGGCCCGGAAGGTGCGGGCCCGCGGGTGCCCGCACCCCGAGAAGATCGAGGAGGGTCGGAAGCAGGTCGATGCTCCGCGCCGTCGCCTGGATGCGCGTCCCGGGCGCCACCCCGGGTCCTCGAAACAGGAGCGGCACGCGCAGCGTCGTCTCGTAGACGAAGAAGCCGTGCACCGCCTCCCCATGCTCCTCCAGGCCTTCTCCGTGATCGGAAGTCACCACGAGAAGCGTGTCCGCGCGCCGGCCGAGGCGCTCGAGGGCGGCATCGACGCGTCCGACGAGCTCGTCGGACCAGGCGACCTCCCCGTCATACGGACGATCGGCGTAGCGGGTCCGGTACGGCTCGGGCGGCTCGTAGGGATCGTGAGGGTCGTAGAGGTGAAGCCAGGCGAAGAACCGGCCCGCGCCTCGAGACTCCAGCCAGGCGACGGTTTCCGCCGCCGGGCCGTCGCCCCGCTTCTGGATCGTGTTCAGGAAGCGCGCGTCGTCGCCGTCGGCTTCGAAGCGGTCGGAGTACTCGTCGAAGCCGCGGCCGAGGCCGGATTGGCGCGACAGCACGATCGACGAGACGAACGCGCCGGTGCGGAAGCCGCTCGCGTGCAGGACGTCGGCCAGCGTCGGCATGTCCGGACCGAGCGAGGGTGACACGTTGTCGCGGATCCCGTGCTCGGCGGGAAGGAGGCCGGTGAAGAGCGAGACGTGCGACGGCCGCGTCAGCGGCACGTGCACGGACGCCTGCGCGGCCATCGCGCCCTCGCGCGAGATCCGGTCCAGGTTCGGAGTCTCGACGTTCCGGTTCCCATAGCAACCCAGCCGGTCGGCGCGCAGCGTGTCGATGGTGATCAGGACGAGGTTGCGCGCCTCCACCCTGGGCGGCGCCGGGGCACGAGCGCCGCATGCCGGCCCGGCCGCGAGGCAGGCGAGCCCCGCGCCGAGCGCCCGAAGCGTGCGCTTCACGACCCTTCGCGCTCCCGCTTCCGGGCCGCCGCCGCTTCCCGGGCCGCATCCTGGGGCCGGCCCAGGCGCGTGTACACGTCGGCCAGCACGTAGTGTCCGAGCGGGGCGGCGGCGCGGTCGGGCTTCGAGGCGAGGCCCTTGAGGGCCCATTCCCGCGCCGCCTGCAGCTCGCCGGCGTCGAGCAGCGACTTGGCGAGGTAGAGCTGTCCGGTGCCGAAGCCGGGATTCGATTCGACCGCCTCCCGGAACCGAGCCGCGGCGTCTCGAGGCCGGCCGCCGCGGAGCAGGATCTTGGCGAGATTGAAGCTGGCGCGATACGCCTTCGCGTTCCGCTGCAGCTCGGCCTCGTACTCCGCCTCCGCGCCACGGAGATCATCGGCCGCCTCGCGCACAAGAGCGAGGTTGTAATGCGCCCCGGCGAGGTCGGGTTTGGCCGACAGCGCCTCCCGCAGCGCGAGCTCGGCCTCGGCGTAGCGCTTCATCTCGATCTCGCACTCGCCGAGCTTGAGGAGAAACGAGGGGCGATCGGCTTTCTGCGTCAGGCCTTCCCGGAGCGCCGCTTCCGCCTTCTCGAAGAATCCCCGCTGCATCCAGATGTCGGCGAGCTGCCAGAGCGCCTTCGTGTTCCGCGGATCGAGGGCGCGGGAGCGCTCGAATCCCGCCTGCGCCTCGTCGAGCCGTCCCATGTTCTTGTAAGCGAGGGCCAGGCTGAAGACCGCGCCCTGGTGCTCCGGGTCGAGGCGCAAGGCGGCCTGGTAGGCGCGGGCGGCTTCATCGTAGCGCTTCGCCTTCGCGTGGAAGTTGCCGAGCAGCGTGTGGCCCTCCACGATGTCGGGATCCTGGCCGAGCGCCTCGCGGGCCATGGCGATCGCCTCGTCGATGCGGCCGTCGACCGAGGCCTGCGCGGCGGCGTGGAGGAGGCTGTAGAGACCGATCTTGTCCTTGGGGTCTCCTCGCGGCCGCTCGTCCACGTTCCGCGGGCTGAGGCTCGCCCCGACGTAGCCGAGGGCCTGCAGCCTTTCTTCGGCGTCGGGATCGATACGCTGCGGACCGGGGGCGGCGGAGGCGCTGGCCATCCGCTCCATCTCCCCCAGGAGCGCCTTCTGGAACGTGTCGGCGCGCGAAGGGTCGCGGCCCGAGAGGTCGACCGTCTCGCCCGGATCCTCGCGCACGTCGTACAGCTCACGCCGTGGAGCCAGGATGAGCTTGTACCGCCCGTCACGGGCCGCGCGCAGCTCGCTCCAGCCGTAGTGGTAGCGCGGGTACCAGGTCTCGGACAACGCCAGGAGCCCAAGGTGTTCGCCGCGTCCCAGCGGCGTCAGGCTGCGGCCCTGGACTTCCCGCGGGACGGCCACCCCGAGCAGCGCCAACGCCGTCGGCATCACGTCCACGATGCGCACCTGGTCGCTCACCTCGCGCACCGGGACGCCCGGCCCCGCGACGATCAGCGGGATGCGCACCGTCGCGTCGTAGATGAAGAAGCCGTGGGTCTGCTCTCCGTGCTCGCCGAGCGACTCGCCGTGGTCGCCCACCGCCACGACCAGCGTGCGCTGGAGGCGCCCGTCGGACGCGAGGCTTTCGAGCAGGCGCCCGACGAGCGAGTCGGTCCAGGCGATCTCGGCGTCGTACGCGCCCGTGAGGGTGGCGGGATAGCCCGCGCGGAAGGGCTCGGGCGCCTCGTACGGGGTGTGCGGGTCGTAAAGGTGGACCCACGCGAAGAACGGCTGGTCCTTCTCCTGCCCCAGCCACTTCAGCGCTTCGTCCACCACCTCGTCGCCGCGGCGCTGCACGACGTCCATCCCGACGCCCTCGTATTTCGTCAGGTCGAAATCGTCGAAGTAGCGGTCGAAGCCCTGGCCGATCCCCCAGCGTGAATCGAGGACGAAGGAGCCCACGAAGCCGCCGGTGCGGTAGCCGTGGCCGCGCAGCGTCTCGGCGAGCGTGACTTGGCCGTCGGGAAGATAGAACCCGCCGTTGTCACGAACGCCGTTGTAGCCGGGGAAGGTGCCCGTCATCAGCGAGGCGTGGGCGGGCAGGGTCAGCGGCACCACGGTGGTGGCCTGCCCGAAGCGCAATCCGCGCGCGGCGAGCGCGTCGAGCTGCGGCGTTCGCGCGGGGGCGTACCCGTAGCTGCCGAGGTGGTCCGCGCGCAGCGTGTCGATGGAGATCAGCAGGAGATTGAGCGGGCGGTTTGAGCGCCCGCTCAGCCAGTCTGGGGCCGACGAGCAGCGGCTCGAAACGAGCACGGCGAGGGCGAGGCCCGCGACCGCCACGGCGCGTCGTGGCATGCAGGCCCATTGTCAGGTCTGCGCGCCGAGACTCGCAAGCGGCGGGCCGGCGCATTCAATGGTCAGCCCCCCGGCCGTACGCCGGGGGGCTGAGCCCACACGATCGCTGTCGCTGCGCGACGCGCTCGCTACCGGAGCGAGCGTAGATTCAGGATCTGCGAGAGGAGCGTCGCCAGGATCTGATACTTGCCGTTAAAGCTCTGGCCGTACTGGGAACGGCTGTAGTAACCGTCCTCGTAACCGCGCCGGAAGCCCTGCCGGAAGTAGTAGTTGTACTGTGACTGATCCACGTACATGCCCGTGTAACCGTAGTTCGCGTCCCGGTAGGCCCAGTTGTTCCGGTAGTCGAAGCGCATGCCGTCTTCCCGGTCCGCCAGCCCGGCCCGATAGCCTTCCTCGTAGCCGCTGTTAACCGCCTGCTGCAGCAGGTCGGCGCCGTACTGGCTGGTCTCGTAGTAGTTCCCGCCGTAGGTATAACGATAGGCCGGAGCCGTGTAGAAGTACGGGTCGCTGCTGTAGTTGTACGACTGCCAGTCCTGCGCGTTCAGCCGCTGCTGGCGGAGGCGCTCGAAGTACTGCTGCTGGAAGCGATACCGTGCCATCTGACGCTGCTGCTGGTACAACTGCGCCTGCTGCTCGGCGAGACGCTCCTGCTGCGCGAGGCGCTCACTGTACCGCTGGGAGCGCAGACGCTGCTGCTGGATGAGCTGCTGCTGGCGCGCCTCGGAGAGCCGCTGTGCGTTCCCCCGCTGGATCGCTTGATCCCGCTGCGCCTGCTGGGCCTGTTGCTGCTGGATCTGCTGCTGCCGCTGCTCCCTCGCCTGTTGCTGCGCCCGCTGCTGCTCCTGGGCGCGCTGGGCCTGCTGCACTCGTTGCTGCTCCTGGGCGCGCTGGGCCTGCTGCTGGCGCGCGGCCCGATTCTGCTCTTGCTGCGCGCGCTGCTGCTGCCGCGCCTGCTGCTCCTGCTGAAGGCGCTGCTGGCGCTGCTGCTCCAGTTGAGCGCGCTCCTGTTGCCTGGCCTGCTGGTCGTGCTGCGCCTGCTGTTGGCGCTGCTGGGCCTGCTGCGCCTGTTGTTGCTGGCGCGCCTGCTGGCGCGCCTGCTGATTCTGCTCTTGCTGCGCGCGCTGTTGCTGCCTCTGCTCCTGCTGCGCCTGCTGCCTGTCCTGTTGCTGCTTCTGTTGCTGTTGGCGCTGCTGCTGCTTCTCTTGCTGTTGCTGATCGCGCTGTTTCTGTTGCTCCTGCTGTTTCTGCTTCTTCTGGTCCTGCTGGTTCTGCGCGTCTTGCGCGCGCACGAGCCCGCTGGTCCCGGCGAGCGACATCGCGGCGACCACCGACGCCAGCGCCGCTCGGTTGACTATTCGAAGCCTCATGAATTCCTCCTCGGCTCACCCGTATGAAGGCCAACAATGGGGTAGCAAGATTCACGCCACTGGGCACGTCAGGACTCGGCCGCTTTCTTATTGCAACTAAACGAGTTACGAAAAAGGCCCCACGCTGGGCCCGACCGCCGTGCGGTCGTCGCATCCATAAGTGGACAAGGCTCGAGGCCGAAGCGGTCCGCGGCGAGGACTACGTCGAGGCCCACCGCCACGCGTGTGATGTCGGCACAATCGGACCCGGGCCGGGCCGGACCCGCGTTAGGATAAGGATCCTCATGAGTTCGCTCGCGGCGTTCCATCCCGCTGTCCGCAATTGGTTCGGCACACGGCTCGGGGAGCCCACACCCCCCCAGCGCGACGGGTGGCCGCTCATCCGGGACGGCCGGGACACGCTCATCGCGGCGCCTACGGGATCCGGCAAGACGCTGGCCGCGTTCCTGTCCGCCATCGACGGCCTGCTACGGCAGGGGCCGGGACTGCCCGACGCCACCCAGGTCCTCTACGTCTCCCCGCTGCGCGCGCTCTCCAACGACGTCCAGAAGAACCTCCAAGGCCCGCTCGCCGAGATCCGCGCCGCCGACCCTTCGCTGCCGGAGCTGCGCGTCCTCGTGCGCACCGGCGACACGCCCGCCGGCGAGCGCACCGCGATGGCCCGCCGCCCGCCCCACATCCTGGTCACGACGCCGGAGTCGCTCTATATCCTTCTCACGAGCGGGAGCGGCCGGGAGATGCTGCGGAGCGTTCGCACGGTGATCGTCGACGAGATCCATGCCCTCGTCCGCGACAAGCGCGGCAGCCATCTGGCCCTTTCCCTCGAGCGGCTGGAGGCGCTCGCCGACCGGCGTGTCCAGCGGGTCGGCCTCTCGGCGACGCAGAAGCCCCTCGATGAAGTCGGCCGGTTCCTGGTCGGCACGGGCCGCGAGTGCGCGCTCGTCGACGCCGGCACCTTCCGCGACCTGGACCTCGCCGTGGAGGTCCCGCCCTCGGCGCTCTCCACCGTGTGCTCCCACGAGCAGTGGGAGGAGATCTACAACCGGATCGCGGCTCTGGTGCGGGAGCACCGCACCACCATCGTGTTCGTGAACACGAGGAAGATGGCCGAGCGCATCGCCGCCCAGCTCACGAAGCTCCTCGGCGAGGACGCGGTGACCAGCCACCACGGCAGCCTCGCCCGCGAGCGCCGCCTGGAGGCGGAGCAGCGGCTGAAGGCCGGCCAGCTCCGGGCGCTCGTCGCCACCGCCTCGCTGGAGCTGGGGATCGACATCGGGGACGTCGATCTCGTGGTCCAGGTCGGGGCCACGCGGTCGATCGCGACGCTGCTCCAGCGCGTGGGCCGCTCCGGCCACGCCCTGGGGCGCGTGCCCAAGGGGCGCATCTTCCCGCTGACCGTCGACGAGCTGGTGGAAGCGGCGGCGCTGCTGCGGTGCGTGCGCAGCGGGCTCCTGGATCGCACGCCCGCTCCCCCGCGACCCCTCGACATCCTGGCCCAGCAGGTCGTCGCCTCCTGCGTGCCCGAGGCGTGGGAGGAGCAGGCGCTGTTCGACACGATGCGCCGGGCGTGGCCCTACCGCGACCTCGTCCGCGATGAGTTCGACGCGTGCGTGGGCCTGCACACCGGGGGCCGCCGCGCGCTCCTCCACCGCGACGGCGTGAACCGCCGCCTGATGGCCACGCGCCGGGCCCGCCTCACGGCCTTGATGTCGGGGGGCGCCATCCCCGACACGGCCGACTACCAGGTCCGGCTCGAGCCGGACGGCACGCTCGTCGGGACCGTGAACGAAGACTGGGCGATCGAGGCGAGCGGCGGCGACATCTTCCAGCTCGGCAACATGTCGTGGCAGATCCTGCGCGTGGAGCCGGGGGTGGTGCGGGTGGCCGATGCGAAAGGCGCGCCGCCGAGCCTGCCCTTCTGGCTGGGGGAAGGGCCCGGGCGCACGCGGGAGCTGGCCGCGGAGATCGCCACGCTGCGCGAGGGCTGCGCCGAGCAGGGAGCCGGGCGTGAGGGATGGCTGCGGTCGGAATGCGGCGATGCGCTTCCCGAGGGCGCGTCCTCCCAGATCGCCGAGTACGTCGAGGCCGGCCGGCAGGCACTGGGGGCCGTGCCCACCCAGAATCTCGTGATCCTCGAGCGCTTCTTCGACGAGAGCGGGGGCATGCAGCTCGTCGTGCACGCTCCCTTCGGCTCGCGCATCAACCGCGCCTGGGGCCTTGCCCTGCGCAAGCGCTTCTGTGTGGGGTTCGGCTTCGAGCTGCAGGCGGCGGCCAACGAGGAGGCGATCGTCCTCTCCCTCGGCCCGCAGCACAGCTTCGAGCTGGATGGCGTGTTCGATTACCTCCAGCCCGAGACGGCGCGCGACGTGCTCGTCCAGGCGCTGCTCGCTTCGCCGATGTTCGAGACGCGGTGGCGGTGGAACGCCCAGCGCTCGCTGCTCCTCGACCGGAGCCGCAACGGCAAGCGCGTCCCCGCCTATCTGCTGCGGATGCGTGCGAACGACCTGCTCGCGGCGGCCTTTCCCCAGGTGCTCGCCTGCCCCGAGACGCTGCCCGGCGGCCCCATCGAGGTGCCGATGGAGCATCCGGTCGTCCGCCAGACGATCGAGGACTGCCTCACCGAAGCCATGGACGTCGACGGCTTCCTCGACGTGCTCCGCGGCCTCCGCGACGGCCGGATCGCGAAGCGAGCCGTGGATACCCCCGAGCCCTCGGCGTTCGCTCGCGGCATCCTGAGCTCCGCGCCCTATACCTTCCTGGACGATGCGCCGCTCGAGGAGCGCCGGACGCAGGCCGTCGCCTCGCGACGCATCCTCGACATCCGCACCGCCGACGAGCTGGGCGCTCTCGACCCCGAGGCCGTGGCCCGCGTGCGCGAGGAGGCATGGCCGCAGCCGGAAAGCGCTGAGGAGGTCCACGAGGCACTCCTGTGGATGGGCTTCGTGACGGCCGAGGAGGCCGCGCCGTGGCAGACGTGGATCGACGAGCTCCGCGCCGGCGGGCGGATCGTCCTCGAAGCGGAGCGCTACGTCGCGGCCGAAGCGACTCGAGATCCGAAGGCCGTATTGCGCGGGCGCATGGAGGCGCTCGGCCCCGTCGTCGTCATTGAGCCAGGGGGTGCTGCGGCGCACGCCCTGGAACCCCCGCCCGCTCGCGGAAGTGAATCCCGCTTCGCGGGCTGCCCCGGGCTCGTTACCGATATGTCGCTGATGCTCCAACTCGAGGCGGAAGGCGCGGTCCTGCGAGCGCGCATCGATGGCCGTCAGGCCTGGTGCGACCGCCGCCTGCTCGCCCGGATCCACCGCTACACGCTGGACCGCCTGCGCAAGGAGATCGAGCCCGTCACGGCCTCACAGTTCCTCCGCTTTCTCGCCTGCTGGCAGCACGCGGACGGCGAGCATCGGCTCGAAGGCCCGCGCGGCGTGGCCGCGGTCGTCTCGCAGCTCGCCGCGTTCGAGGTGCCCGCGGCGGCGTGGGAGGCCAGCGTGCTGCCCGCCCGGGTCCGCGGCTACAGGCGCGAGTGGCTCGACCAGATCACGCTGTCGGGCGAGGTGATGTGGGGACGGCTGTGGGGGGCGGGCGCGACGCCGGTGCGGCGGACGCCGGTCTGTCTGTTCCCCCGGGAAGAAGCCGCGAGCTGGTCGGCGCTGTCCGGGGCGGCGGGCCCCGCGCCGGAGCCGGCGGGCACGGCGGCCGAGGTCCACGCCGCTCTCGCGCGCCGCGGCCCGATGTTCCTCCAGGAGCTGGCGAAGGAGAGCCGGCTTCCGGGGGCCGCCGTCGAAGAGGGCCTGGGCGCGCTCGTCGCCCTGGGCCGCGCCACCTGCGACAGCTTCGGCGGCCTGAGGCTGCTCGTCGTCCCCGCCTGGAGGCGAAGGTCGGCGGGCGTGACCGCGGGCCGCTGGAGCCTGCTCGAACGCCCCGCGGGCGCCGGGCCGTCCGCCGAGGTGGTGGCGCGTCAGATGCTGCGTCGGACGGGCGTCGTCTTCCGCAAGACCCTGGAAAGGGAGAAGCACGGGATCACTTGGCGGGAGATCGCGCGCGCCTGCCGCCTCCTGGAGGCGCGCGGCGAGATCCGCGGCGGCCGCTTCGTGGCCGGCTTCGACGGCGAGCAGTACGCGCTGCCGGAGGCGGTCACGCTGCTGCGCTCGGTCCGCCGCCGGGCGGATTGGCCCGCCGGCGCTCCCCCGGTGACGGTGAGCGCGGCCGACCCCCTCAACTTCCGCGGCATCCTGACGCCGGAGGAGAAGGTCTCCCCCCTCACGCGGCAGCAGGTGAAAGTTGGATAGGCAGCAATCAGCGTTCAGCAATCAGAGTTGCTAGCGTAACGCTGGCAATCCTGAGTGCCGACTGCTGAACGCTGATTGCTTCATTCTGCCGCCGCGTCGTAGACCCGGCGCACCGTGATCGGCTGGCCGGAGCGCCCCTCCAACGTCGACGTGACGTAGAGCTGATGCTTCTCGGGAACCGCCATGTAGGCGCTGTCGATCTTCGTCCCGCGCTCCGTCTTCGTTTCGACCACGAGCTCGTTGCCCCGCCACTTCGTCGTGGTGTCGTCCCCTCCGCCGTCGCTCTTGATCTTCTTTCCGTCCGGGTGCAGGTGGAGGACCCTCTGCCCATCGTCGACGCCGATCTCTTCGGCCGATTGCGTGATCATCAACGTTTCCGGTGGCTCGAAGAAGCTCCGCATCGAGCCGCCACGATTGCCGCCGTCGGCGTCGCGGTCACCGCCGCCGCGCCCGCCGAAGCCTCCCCCGGGACCGCCGGCGCCGCCACCACGGCCGCCGAAGCCGCCGCCCCGGCCGCCGAAGCCACCGCCCCGGCCGCCGAAGCCACCGCCCCCGGGACGGCTCCCGCCGCTACCGCCCGCGTCGCGCATCTTCGACCGCGCGTCCTCGCTCTGCTCCTTGTTCAGCGTCCACTTGCCCGCCAGCGACGGCGCCGCCGCCGCGGAGTCCGGAATGGATTGCGCCGCGGCCGCGGCCGGGCCCGCGGGCGCGGCGAGGGCCGTCCCCAGCGCGAGGGCCACCAGCGTCCTCACGGCCTGGCCTCCGGCCCCGGCGCCTGGCGGAACCGCATCGTGTCGGGCGGGCCTTCACGCACGGTGTAGTCCGACGGCACCTCGAAGAGCGATTTTTCAGGCTCGCCGCGCGTGATGCCCGTCAAGCGGTAGGTGGTCTCGCCGAACCGCGGATCGCGATGCGTGCTCATGAGGACTACCTGCAGCTCGGGTGAGAACCAGCGATCGGACACGATCGTGATCGCCCTCTCGTTGCCGATCGCTCCGGCGGGAATCGTCACCGTCGTGCGGGTGCCCGTGGCCTCCACGCCTTCGAGGGTCTGGGTGCCGAGGTTTTCCGTCTGGCGGTCCCACTTTCCCTCGCCCATCTCGTGGGGCCGGCCGGGGAAGCGCGCCCCTGGGCCCTGATCGCCGTCGGCCGCCCGCCCCTCGCGCCGCGGTCCGCCCTTGCCGCCTGTTCCGGGCAACGCCAGCTTGCGGGCGGTGCGGCTGTCGGGCTCGAGCACGTACGAGGTGCCCGCCACCGGATCGTGGATGAAGACGAGCCGGGGGGCACCGTGGGGAGCGAGAGGGCCGAGCGCCGCGAGATTGGCCTCGCGCCGCGTCCGCCCCTCGCCGTCGCGCGAGACCGAGGCCGTCGTCTTGCGGACGATGCGGTTGCCGTCGGCCAGCGACTGCGTGATCTCGGTGACGGCGTCGCCCTTGTAGGGCATCCCCTTCACGACCTTGCCCTCGCGCGCCTCGCGCACGCCCAGGAAGTCGAACATGGCTCCCGGCGGCGGCCCGCCCTCCGGATGATGTCGCCCGTCCGGGCCCTGGGCCCGGGCAGCGGCCGGCGCCAGTGCCAGCACGGCCATCAACGAAAGCATGCCCGGACAGATCCTCATCGAAGCCTCCTCCTCCGTCCTAGTCGATGAAGCGGATGGCCCGCGCCACGCCATCGTAGCCGACGATGACCTCCGCCTTCACCGATCCCGCCTGCGCGCTGTCCGCCCCCGCCCAGCCGAGGGCGGCCAGCGCCGTGCGCGGCAGCTCGACGCTCACGACCTGCATGCTGTCGAGCTCACGCAGGTCCTCCCCGTAGCTCAGGGCGACGAACTCGCCGTTCTCGCCGCCGGCCGCCGAGGCCTCTCCTCCCGCCACCGTGGTTGGCGACCCGGCCGTCGGCGTCGCGGGCTCGGGGAAGGTTCCCGCCCGCGGCGTTACGACGACGATGGCGGCCAGGATCGCGGCCGCCGCGGCGAGCAGCACCAGCTCCACCGCGCGCGAGGGGCTCGTCGTCATCGTAGCGGCCGCGCCCTCTTCGGCGCTCTCCGGGTCACGCAGCGCGCGCAGGAGCGCCGCCTCGACCCGCGGCGGCGCCTCGGCACCGGCCGTCCGCGCGGCGAAGGCGCGCAGGCCGCTCGTCACCGCGCGCTCGTCGTCCAGCCGCGCGGCGCACCGCAGGCACTGCTCAGCGTGGCCAAGCGCTTCGGCACGCTCCGCGTCCCCGAGCTCCTCGCCCCGGGCGAGGTCCACGACGTCGTCCTCGAAGTCTTCGCAGCTCATCGCGTCATCCTCGGCATTGGCGCCGTGGCGGGCAGGGGTCGAGCGGAGCGCAGCCGCGCTCCAAGCTGCTCCCGTCCACGGTGGAGCCGCGACCGCACCGTCCCCACCGCGCAGCCCAGGGCCGAGGCCGCCTCCTCGTAGCTCAGCCCCTGCAGGTCGCAGAGCACCACCACCTCGCGGTAGTGGAGCGGCAGGCCGAGGATCCCTTCCCACACGAGATCCGAGCGCTCTCGGCGCACGAGGTCGGCGAGCGGGTCGTCGGGACCGGCCTTCTCGTCCAGGGGCAGGTGCCCGCGCTCGCGCTCGATCCGCCGCCGGGCCAGGTTCCGCGCGATGCCGTGGAGGTAGGACGACAGCTCGCCGCGGCTGGGATCGTAGCCTTCGTTCCGGCGGAGCAGCGCCATGAACACCTCCTGCGTCACGTCCTCGGCCAGGGCCGGAGAGCCGCTCACTCGCAGCGCGTAGCGGTAGAGCGGCCCCTGCCAGCGGCGGTAGAGGGCGGTAAAGGCCGCCTCGTCCCCGTCGCGCAAGCCCAGAAGCAGGTCGTGGTCGCTCGGCGTCACGGTCCCGGTCATCCTCCGCTCTGACGACCCACCCCGGCCCCTGCATTCCATTGCCGGGCCCGCGGGAAAAGGTTCCCGGACGGGCCCTAGGCCGTCCCGCGCGCCCGCCGCTCCCCGGGCAGCAAGGCGCGGTAGATGAACTCGTTGACGGGCGCCGCCAGCCGCGCCTCCCGGGCGAGGCGCACGACGGCTCCGGTCTGATAATCGAGCTCGGAAGGACGGCCCTCCAGGATGTCGCGCTGCATGGACGCGGTGCCGTCGGCGGGCAGGCTGTCGACGTAGGCCAGGGTGCGAGCGACCGCATCCTGTCGCAGACCGATGCCCCGGGCCCGGGCGAGGTCGAAGACCTCCTTCATGGCCGACTCCAGCATCTCCCGCGCCTCCGGAACCGAGCGCAGCACGCCGGCGGGCATGCGGGTCACCGCCCCGACGCCGCTCAGGGGCGCGATGAAGAGGAACTTCTCCCACAGCGCGGCGCCGATGTCTCCCGGCGTCCCCACGGATACCCCCGCCGCTCTCTCGAACGCGGCGCGGAGGTGATCGACGCGGTCGCTCCGGCGGCCGTCGCGCTCGCCGAACTCGATCCGGGGCGCGACCCCCGCGTGCCGGATGCGGCCGGGGCCGGCCACGAAGCTGAAGATCTTGCAGAAGCCGCCCACGACGCGCTCCGGGCCCAGCTCCGCCGCGAGCTCGTCGGCGGCCTCCACCCCGTTCTGGAGCGGCACCACGAAGCCCCCGCGGTCCAGCAGCGGCCGGAGCTGGCGAGCGGCATCCTTCACCTGCCAGGCCTTCACGCCCAGCAGGACCGCATCCACCGGCCCGGCCGCCCGAGGGTCGCTCGTGGCATTGGCCGGGCGGACGGCGAAGTCGCCGTCGATGCTCTCCACCACCAGGCCATCCCGGCGCATCGCTTCCAGGTGGGGGCCGCGCGCGATGAACACGACGTCCTCGCCGGCCTGGGCGAGCCGCCCGCCGAAGTACCCGCCGACTCCTCCCGCGCCGAACACCACAATCCGCACCACGACATTCTGCCCCCGATCCGCGCCGCCCGGAAAACGTTTGCTCATTCGCGTGCAGCGCTCGGTCCACCGGCAGCACGGAGCCGCTGCCGCGAGCGGAGCGCGATTCACTCGCCCCGGGGCCGCGAAGCGGACCCGCCGGATGAGCGGCGGCGGATTCACTTCGCCGCCGCGGAAGACGCGAGGGGGGGTCTGGGGGGTGCGCCGCTAGCACCCCCCAGCTCAGTGTAAGATCTGTCACTTCACGATGACGAAATACGATTAATGAGCCTGCCCGTCGTCCTGTTCCTCCTCCTCTCGCCGCCGCAGTCGCCGCCGCCCCCGAGCCCCGGGGACGACCGGCCCCTGTACGGCGGCGTGCCGTCGGGGCCCCCGACGGCCGACGTGCTCGACCTGACCCTGCGCGACGCGATCGAGCGCGGCCTGCAGCGGAACCTCGCGTTGCTCCTCGGCGAGCAGCGCGTCCGCGCGGCGCAAGGAGCGCGCTGGGAGGCCCTTTCCGAGCTGCTGCCCCACCTCTCCTTCCGCCTGTCGGAGACGCGCCAGAAGACGAACCTGGAAGCGTTCGGCTTCACCGGCCTCAGCGGCTTCCCGGACATCCCCCCGCTCATAGGCCCGTTCAATGTTTTCGACGCCCGCGCCCAGGTCACGGACACGGTATTCGCGTTCGGCTCCTACGAGAAGGTCCGGGCGGAGAAGGCGCGCATCGAGGCCGCGCGTCTCGGCCTGCAGGACGTGCGCGACCTCGTGGTCCTCGCCTCCGCGAACCTCTACATGCGTGCGGTGGCTGAAGAGAGCCGGATCGACGCCGCCCGCGCACAGCTCGAAACCGCGCGCGCCCTCCACGAGCTGGCCCAGGACCGCAAGAAGGCCGGCCTCGTTCCCTCGCTGGACGTCCTGCGCGCGGAGGTCGAGCGCGCGGCCCGCGAGCAGGAGACCATCGTCGCCGAGGCGCGCCTCGCCAAGGCCAAGCTCGCCCTCGCCCGCGCCATCGGCCTGCCCCTCGGGCAGCGTTTCCGCCTGGCCGAGCACGTGCCCTACTCGCCCGCGCCGATCCTTCCCCTCGAGGAGGCGCTGAAGACGGCCTACGAGAGCCGGTCCGATTGGAAGGCCGCCCAGGCGCGGCTGCGAGCCGCCGAAGCCGCGCGTCGCTCCGCCGCCGGCGAGCGCCTTCCTGCCCTCGACGTGTGGGGAGACTACGGCGCCCTCGGCGCCACCGTGGGCGGCGCACGGGCCACGTACACGCTGGGGGCGGCGATCCGGGTCCCGCTGTTCGACGGCGGGAAGGCAATCGGCAAGGTCCTGCAGGCCGACGCCGAGCTCGAGGGCGAGCGCGCCGCCCTCGAGGACCTCCGGGCCCGCGTCCGCTACGAGGTGGAGAGCGCCGGCCTCGATCTGAAGGCGGCCCAGGACCGCGTGGGCGTCGCCGAGCGGACGGTGGCTCTCGCGAAGGAGGAGCTGATCCAGGCCCGGGACCGCTTCCAGGCCGGGGTCGCCAGCAACATCGACGTCGTCCAGGCCCAGGAATCCGTCGCGGGGGCCACCGAGAACTACATCGCGAGCCTCTACGACCACAACGTCGCCCGGTCGGCCATGGCCCGCGCCCTCGGCCTCGCCGAGGCGACCTACAAGCTGCTTCTGCGAGGAGAGTGATGTCGCGAGCGCGCTGGATCGTGTTGGGAGTGGTCGCCGTCGCGATCGTGGCCGCCCTCGCCTGGTGGCATTACTCCGGCCGCGAGTCCACCGACGACGCCCAGATCGACGGCCACATCGTCCCGGTGTCCGCCCGCGTCGGCGGCACGGTGGAGGCGGTGAGGGTCGCCGACAACCAGTTCGTCGACGCGGGAACGGTCGTGGTCCAGGTCGATCCTCGCGACTACCAGGTCGCGGTCGACCGGGCCCGGGCCGATCTCGCCGAAGCGGAGGCCTCCGCCCAGGCCGCCCGGACCACGGTTCCCGTCACCTCCACCACCGCCGCCAGCCAGGTCTCGGGCGCCGAGAGCGGCATCGGCACCGCGCGGGCCCGGCTGCGCTCGGCGCAGGCCCGGCTCCAGGACGCGCAGGCCAAGGCCAAGAAGGCCGACCAGGATCTCGCGCGCTTGAAGATGCTGTTCGCCAAGGACGAGGTCTCCCAGCAGGAACATGACGCGGCGGTCGTTGCCGCCGAGTCCGCCCACGCCGCCCTCGAGGCGGCCCAGGCGGCGGTGAAGGAGGCGGAGGAGGGAGTGGCGGCCGCCGGCGCCCGTCTCTCGGAGGCGCAGACGGCGCCGCAGCAGGTCGGGATCATGCGCGCGCGGGCCGCCTCCGCCGAGGCGAAGGTCATGCAAGCGCGGGCGACCCTGGCCCAGGCCCAGATCGATCTGGCCTACGCCACCGTGAAGGCGCCCGCGAGCGGTTACGTGAGCAAGAAAACGGTCGAGGTCGGCCAGGTGGTCCAGCCCGGCCAGCCGCTGCTGGCGATCGTGCCCCTCGATGACATCTGGGTCACGGCGAATTTCAAGGAGAGCCAGCTCCGGAAGATCCGTCCCGGGCAGCGGGCCGTCGTCGACGTCGACGCCTATGGCGGCCGGCGCTACCAGGGGCACGTGGACAGCATCTCGGCCGCTACGGGGGCCCGCTTCAGCCTTCTTCCCCCGGAGAACGCCAGCGGCAACTACGTCAAGGTCGTGCAGCGGGTGCCGGTGAAGATCGTCCTCGAGAAGGGCCAGGACTCGGAGCACGTTCTGCGCCCGGGAATGTCGGTCGTCCCCACCGTCTTCTTGAAGTGAGCGAGGTCCCTGGCCGTCCCCCGGCGCCGCACGTCAACCCGTGGATCGTCGCGGTCGCGGTCATGTTCGCGACCTTCATGGAGGTCCTCGACACCACGGTCGTCAACGTGTCCCTGCCCCACATCGCGGGCAGCCTCGACGCGACCGTCGACGAGTCCACCTGGGCGCTCACCTCATACCTGGTGGCCAACGCCATCATCCTGCCGCTCGCCGGATGGCTCGCGAACCACTTCGGACGCAAGCGGCTGCTCATCGCGTCGGTGACGGGCTTCACGATGGCGTCGTTCCTTTGTGGCCTGGCCCCGAACCTGGAGATGCTGGTGCTCTTCCGCGTCATCCAGGGCATGACGGGGGGCGCCCTCCAGCCGCTGTCGCAGGCCGTGCTCCTCGAGGCCTTTCCGCCCCACGAGCGCGGCAAGGCGATGGGGTTCTGGGGCCTCGGCATCGTCGTCGCCCCGATCTTCGGGCCCGTCCTCGGCGGCTGGCTCACCGACAACTATTCATGGCGCTGGGTCTTCTACATCAACATCCCGGTCGGCATCGTGTCCCTCGTGATGACGAAGCTCTACATCTTCGACCCTCCCTACATCGAGCGGAAGTCCGACCGGGTCGACTACTGGGGCATCGGCTTGCTCGCGGCGGGAGTCGGGGCCCTGCAGTTCCTCCTCGACAAGGGACAGGAGGAGGACTGGTTCTCCTCCGATCTGATGCGCGTGCTGCTGGTCCTGGCCGTGGTCGGCCTCGTCGCCTTCGTGATCCGCGAGCTGAGGACGGAGCACCCGGTCGTCGACCTCCACGTCTTCAAGGAGAGAACGTACAGCGCGGGCGTGTTCCTGATGACCGTGCTCGGCTTCGTGCTGTACGGCAGCCTCGTCCTGCTCCCGATCATGCTGCAGACGCTGCTCGGGTACCCGTCCCTGCAGGCGGGCATCGCGATGGCCCCGCGCGGCATGGGGTCGTTCCTGGCCATGCCCGTGATCGGGGTGCTGGTGGCGCGGGTGGGGGCGCGCAAGCTTCTCGCCCTCGGCCTCCTGGGCGGGTCGGTCACCCTCTATTGGCTGGGCGAGCTCAACCTCTCCGCCGGCTATTGGGACATCTTCTGGCCGCAGTTCATCCAGGGAATCTCGCTCGGGCTCCTCTTCGTCCCCCTGACCACGATCAGCATGGACCCCATCGCCAAGGAGAAGATGGGAAACGCGACCAGCATCTTCAACCTGATGCGCAACCTCGGGGGCAGCATGGGTATCGCCGCCTCCACCACTCTGCTCGCCCGCCACGGGCAGGCGTACACGAGCATGCTCGCCGCGCACGTGACGCCCTACGATCCGGCGGCGCAGTCGATGCTGGAGTCGACGCGGCGAGCGTTCATGGCCCGGGGCGCGGACTTCGTGACCGCCACCCAGCGCGCACAGGCGGCGATCTTCGGTCTGGTGGGCCGCCAGGCCACCATGCTCGCCTTCGTCAGCGTCTTCCGGCTGCTCGCCCTGATCTTCATCCTGATGCTGCCCCTCGTGCTCATCATGCGGAGCCCCCGCAGCCGCGGCCCCGCCGCCCCGGCGCACTAACGATTGACTGCGGCCAGGACGCGTTGCACCAGGCCGTCCATGGCGCTGCGGTCGATCCAACGGGCGACGACCACGAGATCGTTCTCGGGGTCGACGTAGATCATGTTCGTCCCCGCCCCGAGGTGGACGAAGCTCGACTCCGGCGCGCTCGGCATGAGCTTGCGCCCGGTGTTCAGGAACCAGTTCATGAACCCGTAGCCCGGCTCGGCCGGCGTCGGGGTGAGCGACATCGTCACCCACGCGTCCGAGAGCACCTGCCGGTCCTTCCATCGGCCCCGGCGCAGCGTGAGATAGCCGAAGCGCGCCTGGTCCCAGGCGCTGATCCACACTCCCCCGCCCCAGTGGCCGCCGCCGCTCACCGACTGCACGCGCGCGCCGCCGATCTCCACCCAGGAGTTGTCGTAGCCGTGCCAGCGCCAGTCGCCCGAAGCGCCGATGGGGTCCATCACGTTCTCGCGCAGCACGTCGGGCAGCGGCCGCCGCCAGACGTGGAGAGCGGCGAGGGCGAGAACGTTGACCCGGACATCGTTGTACCTGTAGACCGCCCCGGGCTCGTTGCGCTTCCGCGCGATGTACTGCGCGAGCTCGCCTTCGGGGCGGTCGGCCCAGTCCGGCTTGCCCCACAGCGTGCCCTCCCAGTCGCTCGTCTGCCGCAGGAGGTCGTCCCAGGTGATCTTCGCGTTGTGCTCGGAGCGGAACTGCTCGATGGGCACGTCCTCGCCCACGCGGCGGCGGACGTCCTTGATGAGGCCGCGGTCGTAGGCGACACCCACCACCGCGGAGAGGAAGCTCTTGCTCACGCTGAACGTCATGTCGACCCGCGCCGGCTCCCCCCACTCCGCCACGACGTAGCCGTGACGCACGATCACCCCGGTGGCGGGGCCGCGCTCCTTGAACGGACCGACGGGGTCGTCGTAGGGCTCGCGCGCGTAGCTGAGAGCGTGCTCGAGGGCGAGGTCGCGGGGCGCGCGCGTTTCGCTCGCCACGGCGAACGCGACGGCCTCCTTCAACCGGCCGCCGTCCAGGCCCGCGTCGTCGGGCGTTCGGCGCTCCCAGCCGTTTCCCGGACCGGGATAATAGACGGCGGCGGGCGATGCGGCAGTCCCCGGCCTCGCCAGCGCGATCAGGGCGACGAGGGGCGACAAGCGGTACCAGATCATCCTCACCTCCCGGGTCGTGAGACCCCGGCAGCGGGATCCTAACCCACAGCAAGAGCTGCAAGCGGAGCGGGATTGCTGCGCACCTCCACTTCGTGGAGCTGCGCGAGCGGGTCCTCGCTAGGCTCGGACCGCACTCCCGCGAAGCGAGCGGGTGGGCGCGGGGGGCGCGAAAGCGAGCGAAGCGAGACGAGCGCCAACCACGCGTATACGACGCGACGCGCCAGCGTCGCACCTCGGATCCTGGGGGGTGCGCCGCTAGCACCCCCCAGCTCGATGAGGGTAGAGTCGTCGCATGAGGTCGATGGAGCGGACGGCAAAAGCCTGGAGCGGACGGAAGCGGAGCTGCGCGCGGAGAAGGCCGCCGCCCTCGCCCGCATCGCCGGCACGCTCGAGGGTCTCCTGGCCGAGCTGAGCCGGCGCCGCGAGAGTTTCGGCGGGCTGTCGAGCGAGGAGCGCCCTCCCGCCGTCGAGGCCTACGATGCTCTCCGGGAGCAGGCCCGGCTCTATCGCTGGTACCTGGTCGTGCAGCGGGAGGCGCTGGGCCTCGTTCGCCATGACGACGTCGACCGCCATTACCCTCCACCCGAGCCGCTGTCCACCCACCTCTAGCTCGTTGCCCATCTTCCGACTGGATCATCGGATCGCCTTCCCGCCCGTCGAGTACGCCGAGGACGGCCTGCTCGCGGTGGGGGGCGACCTCCGGCCCGATCGGCTCCTGCTCGCCTATCGCAGCGGCATCTTTCCGTGGTATTCGGAGGGCCAGCCGATACTCTGGCACTCCCCCGATCCGCGCATGGTGCTCATCGCGCGCGATCTGGACGTGCCGCGCAGCCTGCGCAAGACGATACGCAAGCAGCGCTACGGCTTGACCCTCGACACCGCGTTCGGGAGAGTGCTGGCCGGGTGCGCGTCGGTCGAGCGCCCGGGCCAGTCCGGGACCTGGATCACGCCCGACATGCAGGCGGCCTACCGCGAGCTGCACCGGCGGGGGCTCGCCCATTCGGTGGAGGCGTGGCAGGAGGGACGGCTGGTCGGAGGCTTGTACGGCGTCTCGCTGGGAGCCGCCTTCTTCGGCGAGTCGATGTTCGCGCTCGCTCCCGACGCCTCGAAGACCGCCTTCGTGGGCCTGGTGGAGCAGCTCGCGCGCTGGGGCATTGGCCTCGTCGACTGCCAGGTCTACACGGACCACCTGGCCCGCTTCGGCGCCGTGGAGTGGCCGCGGAAGCGATACCTCGCCGCTCTCAAGAAGGCGCTGGCCCGCCCGACGAGGACGGGCCCCTGGAAGTTCGAGGAGCTCTAGGACGATACCGCGGGGCACGCAGAGGACGCGGAGGACGAAGAGAGGCGGCTCCAGGTCCCATCGGCGCCCAGCGCTTCGCACGGACGAAAGCCGGCCTTGTAGCTCATCTTGGGTGAGCCCGCGATCCAGTAACCGAGGTAGAGCCACGGCAGTCCGCGCCGGCGGCACTCCTCGATCATCCACAGCACGTTGAAGACGCCGAGCGAGCGCCGCGACTGGTCGGGATCGAAGTAGCAATAAACGGCGCTCATCGCCTGGGGCTCGAGATCGGCCACGCCGACGGCGACGAGGCGCCCGTCCACGCGGTACTCGATCTCGCGAGTGTCGACCGCGGAGCCGCCGGTGAGCGTTCGAAGCTCGAGCTCGGAGCCGTCCATCTGCCCGTCGTGCCGGGCCGCGAGGTAGCGGCGATAGAGGGCGACCTTCTCTTCGGAGGGCGAGGACGGAACCAGGACGGCCTCCAGGTCCGCGTTGCGCACGCGGCAGCGCCTCTGCGCACGAGAAGGAGAGAACTCCGCGACCGGCACCCGCAGCATGCGGCACTCCTCGCAGCCCTCGCATCTCGTGCGGTAGAAGACCGGGCCGAGGCGCCGGAAGTTCAGGTCCATGAGGGCGTGGTACACCCCGGGAAAGACGGGGGCGGGTACGACCGTCAAGTGTCGGGCCGAGCGCTGCGGCAGGTACGGGCACGGGAACGGGCCGTCGAGAGGCAGGTCGCACCGCTCGATGGCCCGGGACAAGAGCTGCCTCAGGCCCGCGTGCCCGACCTCGCCGCCCGTTCCCCCCGTCGTCCCCACGCCTTCAGCCTAGCACCTCCGGGCGCGAGCACGAGGCGGAACCTACGCTGGTGTTCGGCGCGCGTAGCGGAGCATCTCCTTCGCCGCGCGAAGCGGGATTCACTCCCGCGAGCGCGCATCGACGACGTGGCGTGCGCAGCGGAGTGCGCCGCATTCGGATCACGCGCACGGCGGGCGTGCTGCGTGGCCGCGGTCCTGCTCGTCGCGCACGCCGCGAGC
>WNFB01000850.1_pt1 | contig 25575 bp, 25 predicted proteins | sample 5400501 | NCBI WGS metagenome assembly WNFB01 (sample SAMN13153341, study PRJNA577476) | soil metagenome | isolation source: 200 cm saprolite under Douglas fir tree site 2 hole 1 | place: USA:California | collected 2015-04-18 | reverse complement strand
GGGGACAGATGTCCCCCCCGCGGACCCACCCCTCTCCTCGGCCACGCTGGGTGGCGTTTTGAAGGGGGCATAGGTGACGGCCGGAATAATCCGGCCTAAGGCTCCACCTTGGTTACTGTTTAAATATTCCTAGATCTGAGAGTCGTCACGGCTGGTACAGCGGCGTCGTGATCTTCTCGCCCGCGACCTGCTGATCGGCCTCGACGCAGAGCAGGCGCACGCGGCCCGCCGCAACCACCTTCTCCTCTTCGTCGAGCACTCGCGCTTCCCAAACCTGCGTGCGCCGTCCGCGGGTGATCGGCGTCGAGACCGCGTGCAGCTTGGCGCCTGCACGCACCGCGCGCACGAAGCTCGTGCTGTTCTCCAGCCCGACTACCGATTGACCGCGCGGCAGGGCATACAGCGCCGCGCCGATCGAAGCCAGCGACTCGATGAGCCCGCAGTGGACGCCCCCATGGACGATCCCGTAGCTCTGCAGGTGCTCGGGCCCCACGGTCAGCTCCGCCCGCACTTCCTCATCTGTGGCGTGCGTGATGGTCACGCCCATCGCTTGCAGCCAGCCTTCGGCCGCGCTGTTGAACCGTTCGGGCCATTCCGCGCTCATGGACAAAGAATCCTAGCGATCAAGAAAGACAAGAGCCGGGGAATCCCGGCCTTCCGCCACAAAGTCGAGAGCCGGGTCACACCCGGCAGCCTTTTGAAAGTCGAGAGCCGGGCAAGTGCCCGGCTCTCGATGTCGACGTTCGCAGTGCTTCCGCCTCCGACTCCAGGAGTCGGGTTCGGAAAAGGGGGCCCTAGAGGCTCAATTCCTCCCGAGCTCCCGGCTGGCAAACGAGGCGGTTGGCACCACGATTCGGTTTATCCAAGCTTCCGCCTCACCTCCTTTGCCCCACGGGCGTTGAACTTCGAAGCGAGTGTACCAGCCCAAGGTCCTACGCCAACCACCACTAAACTCATGGCTCGATGTCTAGGGGTGCGGCCGCGCCGGCTGAGCAGAGTGCGATTCCCCACCCCAACCCTTCTCGTAGGACGGGCCGGGCGAGGACCTCGACTTCCGCTTCGCCGGGCCGGCTCAAGAAGCGAGTCGTGCCCAAACCCGATGGGCGCTACCTCATCTACTACGAGAAACCTTGAGCGAGCTGCGCTGGCATCCGCTCTTGGAAGAATGGGTCACCGTCGCGCCGTGGCGCCAGGACCGGACCTATCACCCGCCTCCAGATCACTGTCCGCTCTGTCCCACCAGGCCTGGCCACCCCGAAACCGAGATCCCCGAGCCCGACTACTACATCGCGGTATTCGAGAATCGGTTCCCATCCTTCACCGGAGAGCAGGGACGGTGCGAGGTGGTCTGCTACACGCCGGATCACGACTCGTCGCTCGGGGAGCAGAGCGTCGAACACATTCGCGACCTGATCGAGGTGTGGCGCGACCGCACCAATGAGCTGAGCCGCCTCCCCAACGTGCGCTACGTCTACATATTCGAAAACCGTGGCGAGGCGATCGGCGTGACGCTGAGTCACCCACACGGACAGATCTATGCGTACCCGTTCCTCCCGCCGGTCCTCAAGAGAGAGCTGCGGGCCGAGGCGCGGTATATACGCGAACACGGCCGTTGCCTGTATTGCGACGTGCTCCAGGGTGAGCTCCAGAGTGAACGGACAGTCCTGAGCGATGAGAACTGGATCGCGTTCGTACCGCCCTTCGCGAGATGGCCATATGAGGTGCACCTGGCTCCGCGGCGACACCGTGGCGGACTGCTCGATCTCGACCGCGACGACGACGAGTCCTTCGCCCGAATCCTGAAGGGGCTGCTGCAGAAGTACGACCGGCTTTTCAAACGCCCGCTGCCTTACGTGATGGCGATGCACCAGACACCTCCGGGCCGCGCCCGCAGCGACCATCACTTCCATGTCGAGTTCTACCCGCCCAACCGCACGCGCGACAAGCTCAAGTACCTGGCGGGATCGGAGCTCGGCGCCGGAGCCTTCATCGTCGATGCCCGCGCAGAGGACAAGGCCGCGGAGCTTCGTGAAGCCTAGGGTCAAGCGTCCCGTGGCGTGGCACGGGCGCGCGCCGGGCCGCGTGAACCTCATCGGAGAGCACGTCGATTACCTCGGTGGCGTGGTGCTGCCCGCCGCGGTCGATCGGCACACGCGGGTCAGCGGCCACCAGGCAAGGGAGTGGTCGATCGAAAGCAACGTTGGGGGCGGCCTCGGCTATCTGCGCGCGATCGGCGTCGAGCTTGGGGTGCCGCCGCAGTCAGTTGCGGTCGAGTCCGACGTCCCCCCGGGGTCCGGCCTCAGCTCTTCGGCCGCGCTTCTCGTCGCGATTGCGGCCGGCCTGCGTGCAGAGCTCGACGGTGTCGAGGCCGCCCTCGCGTGCCAACGCGCCGAGCAAGCGGCCACGGGCGTGCACGTGGGGGTGATGGACCAGTTTGCTTCTGCCCTCGGCCGCCGCGGCCACGCCTTGCTGCTCGACTGCTCGTCCCTTGAATATCAAGCAGTGCCGTTCCCCGACGAGCTCGTGATCGCCGTCATTGATTCCGGCGAGCATCGTTCGCTGGCCGACACGCCGTACAACGAGCGCCGCCGCGAAGCGGAGGCCGGCAACCCGAAACGAATGCGGCACGTCGAATCGGAGATCGCCCGCGTCCATGCCTTCGTCGATGCGCTCAAGGAACGCCGCTTCGAGCGATTGGGGGTTCTCCTCAAGGAATCGCATCAGAGCCTACGTGACGATTTCGAGGTCTCGACGCCGACCGTCGACGCGCTCGTCGAGCAAGCGTGGGGGATCGAAGGCTGCCTCGGCGCCCGGATCATGGGTGCGGGCTTCGGCGGCAGCATCCTGGCGCTCATCGAGCGAGGCCGGGAAACATCGTTTGCCGAGGCGATGAAGCGCGAGGTCATCTACTGCGCGACCGCGGACGGCGCATTTACACACCAAGTGAAAGCCATTTGAGCGACTGCCTTTTCCTCCCACTGCCACAGCGGTCCGGGGGCATCCGCGAGCTGAGCGGCTGGGAGGCGGTGTGGATGCCCCTCGGCGAAGGCGAGGCCGAGCGTCTCACCATCGGCAGGGGCGTGGGCTGGAAGCCGATCGAAGTTCCGCGCCAGCTCGCGGCCAACAGGGACCGCCAGGCGGTGTGGTATCGCACCGGATTCCAGCGTCCCGACCATTCCGGACGTGTGCTCCTGCGCATCGGCGGCGCGTTTCTCGCCACCCATGCGTGGCTCAACGGCAAGCTGCTCGGTTCGCACTACGGATACTTCGCTCCATTCGGCTTCGACCTCACCCCTTATCTGAAGGACGAGAACCTGCTCGTCATCTGCTGCGAATCGCCGGTGGAGACGGAGCCCGACAAGAAGCGGCACATCATGGGCGTCTTCAACGACGGCGAGCTGAAGCCTTATCCAGCGTCGGCGTACTCGAGCCTGCCCGACCCATACCGCTGGGAGGTGCCGGTCGGGCTGTGGCGCGCTGTCGAGCTGGAGTACATCGGTCCCATCGCCATCGAGTGGATGCGACTCAAACCTGGTTTTGAAGCAGGCGACGGACGGCTCGAGGTCGAGGCCCGACTGCGGAACCTGGACGGGCGCCAGATGGAGGGGCAGATCGAGGTCGTGGTCTCCTCGGCCGGCGCGGATCGAACTACCGCGCCTCTGCGCCTGCACCGCGAGGTGCGGTTGGCCGGCGGGGGAGAGCAAACCGTTTCGATGAAACTCGCGCTCCCCGGCGCCAGGCGCTGGGAACCATGGCGCTTTGGCGAGCAGCCGATGTATCGCGCTGAGATGGTCGCCCGCGCGGCCGGCGGCGCAGAGTCGACGCGCGTCGAGGATGCCTTCGCGTTCAGGGAGTTGAAGTGGGACATCGGGCCGCGTCGCTGGAGCTTTGCCGTCAATGGCCGGCCGATGTTCTTGCGAGGTGCGTGTTATGCGCCCTCGTATCGACTCGACGAGCTCACCCCCGACCGTTTCGACGCCGACCTTCGCATCGCCAAAGAGACGAACCTTGATGCGCTTCGCGTCCTCGCCAACGTCCTGCCTGCCGACTTCTATCGACGCGCCGATGAGGCGGGCATGCTGCTGCTGCAGGAGCTCCCACTCCTCGGCGCGTACGCGTACCACGCGCGCAATGACGACGGTCGCTTCTTCGATGCCGCGGCGCGTGAGCAGCAGGCGGAGATGGTCGAACTGCTGCGCAACCACCCCTCGGTCGCCGTCTGGGTCGCGCACAACGACCCGCCCTGGCTGGCGGCCAACACCGACCTGGGCGACGTGAATGCGGTCCGGCAGAACATCTCCATCGACCAGGAATTGCAAGCGACGTTCGAGCGTCTTGACCGAACACGCCCGGCGCTCGCCGCATCGGGAGACATCGACCAACAGGTTCTGCAGGGGTGGGAGTCGGGAGCGTGGCGGGACCTCACCGATGCCGAGCCGGTGATGGTCACGGCCTTCGGTGCGCAGGCACTGCCTGCGTTCGACTCGCCGGTGTGGGAGTCAATCGACGCCGGGGGTGTCCGCGGGGCTCGGTGGCCGGTCGCCGACGACGACGCCGCCTGGCGGTACGCGGGGTTTCAGCCCGTGAATTGGGCCGAGCGCGGAGTCGGCTTGCCTTCGGCGCACACGAGTCTCGAGTCCTACGTCGAATCGTCTCAGGCATTTCAAGCTCACGTCGTGCGTGTCGCCGCTGAGCATCTTCGAACGCGCAAGTTCGAGCCCTGCTGGGGCGCGTTTGCGTTTCACCTCGTGGACCCGTTTCCAGGCATCGGCTTCGGCCTGCTGGACAACGCACGCCTGCCCAAGCCGGCGCTGGATGCCCTGGCGGAAGCATTCAGACCCACTCGGTTGATCGTCGAGCCGCTCGCGTTCGATCCGGATCGACCGTTCGGAATCATTCAGCGGCCGGCAGTTCCGTTCAGCGCCCGACTCGTCATCGTCAACGATGACCCGGATCTCGGCGGATCAGGCGTGGTGCGCTGGACGTTGATGCGTGAGCGACGTGCCGGTCGCCGCGGCGTACGTCACCTCGCGGATGCATTGCAACGAAAATTTTCGGGGGCGGCTGACGTCGCGTTGCCAACCGCTCTCGAGCCCGCGGTCAACGCCACCACGTTGAGCGTGCCGCTCGAGGTCGAAGGCGTCTACCGGCTCGACGCCTCACTCACCGTTTCTGGTCGGCTGGTCGACCGCTCAGAGCTGCGATTCACCGTGACCTCGACGCTTCCATCGCCGCGGCCGCGGCCCGAGCTTCCGCGCTACCTGGCCGAGGGTCTCGCCGACCTGGCGAGCCTGCGAGCGGAGGACGACGGCTTGAGCTTCGTCCTCGAGAACCGGACCCGGCCAGCGGTGCTGGCTGGAATCGGCAACCTGCGTCTCGATGGCGTACCGATGGTCCGCCACGACATCCAGATCGAGACGCACGCGGGGCGCGCGCCCTTCCCACGTCACCTCGACATGCCTGTCGGCCGGAGCCTGCGCATTCACGTCGTCACCGGACAGCCGCTCGGCGCGGGACGTCACTCGCTCGACGCCGACATCACCGTCCCTGGAGTGGCGTCGGGGCGGGTGTTGATCAGCGGCACGGTGTAAGGCAAGGCTTAAGGTCTGGCCGAGGTGTGAGTACGAATGGCATACTTCAGCACGACGCGTCGACACGCGATGAGAGCGCGGGTCCGCAGGCAGGTGTTTACGAAATTGATCCATAGACGGACTCGGGACAAGGGAGGCCCCTCACCGGATGCCAGTTGAAACCGTGTACGCGGATCTCGTCCTCGCGGTGGCGGCTCTGGTCGCGGGCCTTCTCTATCTGCGGGCGCGCCGGCGCCATGTCAGGCGCAAGAAAGCCGGCCCTCCGGTTCGCCCGACGACGCCGATCCCAAACTCGGCCGGCCCTTCCAACCAATCCGTCACGACCTGGGCGCCGCCGCCGGTCGCAACCCACACGCCGAATGTCGCCCCCACGGTCGTCTCCCCGCCGTCGCCAAGCTGGGACCAGCCGCCTGTGAGGGGCGCCTCGTCGGGATGGGGCCCAGGTACTCCGGCCGCTCCTGGTTCGGCGCCCCCGCCACCGCCACCTCCAGCCGCGGCTTCGCCTCCGCCTCCACCTCCGGCATTCGCTCCGGCACCGGCAGGGCCCGCGCCCACATGGAGTGCGCCCCCGCCCGCGGCGCCGAGCTCCCCCACCGCTCCGGCCGCCCCCACGTGGGGAGGCGCACCGACCGCGCCCCCCGTCGCGCCGAGCGGTCCATCGTGGGGCCCGTCCGGTGCCGCGGCGCCGCCCGCGCCGACGTGGGGCTCGCCGGCTCCGGCGCCATCCCCGTCCGCGCCGCCGCCCGCACCCTCCTGGGACGCCAACAAACCGGCCATCCCGGCAGCGTCCACGCCGGCCCCGTCGTGGGACTCGCCCGGAACCGCCTCCAAGCCGCCGGGTTCCGAGTGGGGCGGCGCGCCTGCGCCGGCTTCGTGGGATGCCCCCGGCGCTTCAGGCCCGAGCGCTCCCCCGGCCGCAGCGCCGTCCTGGAACGAGCCGGCCGCGCCCGCATGGGATATTCCCAAGACCCAGGAGCCGGCCGCCCCGGCCGCGCCATCGTGGTCGGCCCCGTCGGCCGCGCCGGCGCTACCGCCTGCACCGCCGCCCCCGATGGCGCCAATGCAGCCACCGCCGGCGGCCCCTGCTCCCGCCTGGTCGCCGCCCGCCGAGTCTCCCGCCCTGCCGAAGTTCCCCGAGCCTCCCATGGTGGCATCGCACGACGCGGCGGTCTCGCCACCGGCCGAAGCTCCGGCGCCGGCCCCTCCGCCTTGGCAGTCGCCCGCGGGGACGGCCCCACCAGAAACGCCGTCCCCTCCGGCCCAGTCGGTGCCCGACGTGGCCGCCACGATAACCGCGCCGGGCGCTGCCGCCGCAGCCGCTGCAGCCGCAGCGGCCGCTGCGCACGACGCCACCGCCCTCATGCCCGCATGGCAGCCACCACCGCCGGCGGCGCCTCCGGCCCCTCCCGACGCGCCGGTTATCGGCGGCCCGACACCGCTGCGCACTGGAGGCGCAGGTCGACAGGCCGAGCTGACGATCGAGTCAGGCCCTGACGCAGGCCACACGCATCGCGCCGGCGACAGCGCGCTCCGCCTCGGGCGCTCGCCCGACAACGACCTCATCCTTCGCGATCCGGCCACCAGCGGCCATCACGCCCGAGTCGAACGGCGTGGCGACCAGTTCTGGATCGTCGATCTTGGGAGCACCAACGGGACGCTCGTCAACGGCGAGCCGATCCAGGAGAAGGAGCTCAACCACGGCGACCGAATCACAGTCGGCCAGAACGCGGTTCACTTCTCCGTCCTCGGCGGCTAACCGTCTCGGAAATGCGCCTTAAGGTCGCATCGGCGACCGACCCGGGCCTAGAGCGGGAGGAGAACGAGGACTCGGTGATCGTCTGGCGCGACAAAGCCGGGCTCGACACCCTGCTCGTCGTGTGCGACGGAATGGGCGGTCACGCCGCCGGTCAGATGGCCAGCAGCATCGCCGTCACCACCCTCACGAGCGTGCTCGCGGAGGACGGCGACGAGGGGCCCGGCCTGGACCGCCTCAAGCGTGCGTGCAAGCAGGCCAACACGGCCGTGTTCGAGGCCGCGCGCGACAACCCCGATTGGGCGGGCATGGGCAGCACCATGGTCGTGGCCGCGATCAGCAAAGGCGAGGTCGGCGTGCTGAACGTCGGTGACAGCCCCGCGTACCTGTTTCGCAACGGCGACGCCAAGCTCATCTCCCAAGATCACTCGTGGCCCGCCGAACAGGTGCGCCTCGGCGTCATCAAGCCCGAGGAGGCCGCCTCGCATCCGTTGAAGCACCGCCTCACACGCGCGATCGGGGTCTGGGAGTCGATCCAATCTTTTGAGGACAAGATCAAGCTCCAGGAGGGCGACGCCATCGTCCTGTGCAGCGACGGCGTCGAGACCGCGGGTGTGAGCGTCGACGAGATGTGCAAGCTGCTGCTCAAGGATGGCGACCTCGAACACGGAGCCAAGCGCTTGATCGAAAGGTGTCGGGAGCTCGGAGCGCCGGATAACGTGACGGTGGCGGTGGCTCGGGTCGAGGTCGATGTGACCAAGACGCAGGCGCTTCCGCGCCTGAAGAAAATCGGGCTAATGCAAAAAGGCGCGAGCCACTAGTTCGGCGACGTGCTCGACTCGCATCGCCGAGCCCTGCGCCCTGAGTCCCGATTCCAGCTGCATCTGACAGCCGGGATTGGCGGTCACGATCATGTCCGCTCGCGTGCTCGCCACGTCCTCGAGCTTCTCGCGCAGGATCCGCGCCGACATCGCGGGCTCCAGCGTGCTGTACAGACCGGCCGCGCCGCAGCAGATGTCCGGGTGCCTCATCTCGACCAGCTCGACGCCGGGGATGGCGCGGATGAGGTCGCGCGGCTGCTTGCGAATGCGCTGTGCGTGCGCGAGGTGGCACGCGTCCTGGTATGTCACCCGCATCTTCACCTCACGCTGTGGAGCGGGCAGCCCGATTTCCGCGAGCCATTCGGTCAGATCCTTCACGCGCCCCTTGAGCTCAGGGTAGAAGTCCTTCAGGTGTGAACCGCAACCAGCCGAGTCGACGATGAGCGCGTCGAAGTTCGCGTCGCGGTAGACCTGCATATTGGCATCGCGCAGTCGCTCGGCGCCTTCGAGGTCCCCGTTGTGCGCCAGCAGTGCGCCGCAGCATCTCTCGGCGCGCGGAAACCACACCTCGCAGCCGGCGAGCTGCAGCAGCTTGACCGCAGCATCATGCGACTGCGGATACAGGATTGGCATCACGCATCCGACCAAAAAGGCGACGCGATGCTTCCTCGCACCGATCGGCGGCGCGATGCCACCCGGCGGCGGTTGGAATCGCTGACGCAGCCGGGGCAGCTGGCGCCCCGAACTCACGATCGACGTGAGCCCAAATTTTTGCGCCACCTTCGTGATCGCGCCGAATGTGCGCAACCGGCGCGGCTTGGCCACGATCTGCCTGAGCGCCGTCCGCGCGAGCCAGTGCTTCGGCGCCGGACGGCGCAAGCGCTCCACCTCCGATCGCCCGGCCTCGATGATCCTTCCGTAAGGGACACCGGAGGGGCAGACGGCCTCACAGGTCCTGCACCCAAGGCACAGGTCGATGTGCCGCGCCTGATCCTCCGTGAATGGAAGCTCGCCACGCTTCCACTGCGTCATGAGGTAGATGCGCCCGCGCGGCGATTCTGTTTCCAATCCCGTCTGCCGGAACGTCGGGCAGGCGTCGAGGCAGAGCCCGCAATGCACACAGGTCGCGAGGTCGTCGTCGCTGAGTCGCGCGAATAACCCCCTCTCCCCAACGGGGAGAGGGCTGGGGAGTGGGGCGTGAGAGGTCGACATCGGCTCGCTCATACCACGAATCTCCCGGGGTTGATCACCTGGTTCGGATCGAAAGCCGAGCGAAGGCGGCGCATCAGGTGCAGCGTGGCAGGTGGCGTGCCCCAGGCGCCGGCATCGTGTCGGAATTCGCTCGGTCCGGCCAGCAGCACCACGGAACCTCCGGCGGCTGCCGCCGCTGCACGCACACGCCGCACGTCATCAGCGCCGCCTGCGATGGACCAGTTGGCGATCCCGGTCCCGGGGGAGGCCCACCACTGCTCGTCGGCTCCGAGGTTGTCTACGATCGAGCGTACCTGGTGTCGCGGCATCGCGATCCGCGCCCAGCGCGCGGGCGCGGCTTGGGAGTGCAGGTCCCATGCGGCGGCATCGACTGCTTTCCAGCCCAGGTCGGCGACCATTCGCTTGGTGGCTTCTGGGCTGCCGAGAAATCGCGCTAGGACGCGGCCGTTCGTGAACATTTCGAGCGCGGCCGGCGCCATCGGCATCGTGAGAGCTCGCTCCGCGGCGACCCAGGCATCAACCATCGACTCGTGTGTCGACTCGACCGTCACGTCCTGCAGCGGCTTCGGGAACACTTTGAACGATGCGGCGACGATCACCCCGAGCGTTCCGAGCGCGCCGTAGTGAAGCTTCATCAGGTCGTAGCCGCTAACGTTCTTGACGACGCGCCCACCGGCGCTCGCCAGGCGGCCGTCCGGAAGCGCTACGCGGATCCCGATGAGGAAGTCGCGCGGCGAGCCGTAACGCAGGCGCAGCGGGCCGGTCCAGCCCGCGGCGAGCAGGCCGCCGATGGTGTGGCCGGGTGAGTTGAAGGGATCGAGAGGAAGGAACTGGCCGCTCTTGCCAAGCTCCGCCTGGAGCGCTTCGAGCGTGATACCCGCCTCGACGCTCACCACCATGTCTGCCTGCGAGTGCTCGAGCACGCGGTCGAGGGCGGTCGTCCTCAGCTCGATGCCGTCTCGGGTGGGCGGATCGCCCATCTCCGCTGCTCGCCCACCGCCCACCGGAAAAACCGCCAGACCCGCCTCGGCCGCTTCGTGGAGGCGCTTCGCGAGTTCCTCGGCAGTGACCGGCTTCTCGACGGTCGCGTTCTTTACCACCATTTCGCCTCGATCGCGAGGCCTGTCCGTCCGGCGAGGTGGGGGACCTTGCGTTCGGGGTCGGGGAAGATCTTGCCCGGGTTCATAATCCCGTGCGCGTCGAACGCATCCTTCACCCGTCGCATCGCGTCGAGGTCGTCGGCGCTGTAGACCCACGGCATGAAGGCGCTCTTCTCGAGTCCGATCCCGTGCTCGCCCGACAGCGCGCCCCCCAGCTCGACCACCGCGCGCAGCATCTCCTCGCCCGCGCTTTCAACCTGCGGCAGCACGTCGCGTTCGCGAAGGTCGAACAGGATGTTGGGATGCAGGTTGCCGTCGCCGGCGTGGAAGACATTCGCAACCGGAAGCTTGTAGTGGGTGCCGATCTCGCCGACAGCTGACAGGATCTGGGGCAGCTTGGAGCGCGGCACCACGCCGTCGTGCAGGTAGTAGTTGGGCTTGATGCGACCGAGCGCCCCGATGGCGCCTTTGCGGCCGGCCCAGAGGAGGTCGCGCTCGGCTGGACTCTGGGCTTCGCGCATCGCGTAGCCCTGGTTCAGGGCGAGCACGGCGCGCACCGCCGCCATCAGTTCGAGTGTCGACTCGGGGATGCCGTCGACCTCCGCCAAAAGGACGGCCCCGGCGTCGGTCGGATATCCCGCGTGGTAGTGCGCCTCCACCGCGCTGACGCAGACCTTGTCCATCATCTCGAGCGCGGCGGGGACGATGCCGGCCCCGATGACCGCGGACACCGCCTGGCTGGCCGCTTCGATTGTCGGGAACGCCGCGAGCAATGTCGCGACGCTGGGCGGCGTACGCAGCAGGCGCACCTTGATCTTCGTGATCGCGCACAGCGTTCCTTCCGAGCCGACGAGCACGCCGCAAAGATCGAGGCCGACACGGTCGGGCGAATCTCCACTCACCCACTGGACATTTCCGTCCGCGAACACGACCTCCATGCCGAGGACGTGATTCGTGGTGACGCCGTAATAGAGGCAGTGAGGGCCGCCTGAGTTCTCGGCGGCGTTGCCGCCGATCGTGCACGCCTTCTGGCTCGAAGGGTCCGGTGCGTAGAAGAGCTTGTGCGAGGCGGCTGCCAGCGAGAGCTCCTGGTTGACCACCCCGGGCTCGACCAGCGCTGTCTGCGCGACCGGGTCGATCTCGAGGATCCTGCGCATGCGCGTCACCTGCAGGGCGATGCCGCCGCGGATCGTGACGGCCCCGCCCGACAGCCCGGTGCCGGCGCCGCGGAGCACCACCGGGATGCGGTGCTTGGCGGCCACCCTGATCACTGAGGAGACCTCGGCGGTGTTCGCGGGCAGCACCACGGCGTCGGGCACGGCGCCCTCGATGGATGCGTCGCGTTCGAATATGCGTAGGTCGTTGCTCGAATCGATGACGTGCTCGCGGCCCACCACCCGCCGCAGCTCCTCGAGTACCGCCTTCTCCACCGGCATCAGGCCAGGGGGGCCTCGCGTTCGGGGCTGTGCTCGAAGGCTTCGAAGCGGCGTGTCCTCGCACCCGGCAGCCCCGGAGCCTCGGCCGCCTCTGCCCCCACGACGAGCAGCCGGAGCCACCGCTGGCACTCCTCGTCGGAGGGCATGCGGTCAGAGCGCTCGAAGATGGCCTCCTGGATGCGGCTGTGCGGCGACACCTGGATCGTGTACCAGACTGAAAGGCCGTCCGCCGTCACTACTCGGTGGCGCTCGTCGACGCGCCGGTTGATGGGCAGCTTCATGGGTCGCGCCTCGGCGGCCGCCCGCAGTCGCGCCGCCTCGGCCTCGATATCCTCCACCAGGTCCAGCTTAAACTCGAACCGATGGACGGTCGGAAGCGGGTGGAGGCGGCGATTGCCATGGGCGTGGCCGACCGGCCGCCCTTCGGCGCCTGGGGACACACCTACCGCGAAGAGTGGTCGCCGGCAGACCTCGCCGCCGTCACCGTGGAACGGGCGCGGCTGTTCGAGTGGGACTTCGTGAAGTTCCAACCGCGGGCCTCCTGCTTCGCGGATGCCTTCGGCTCCGTGTACAGGCCGGCCGGGCATCGGCTCAAGGGCCCGGTCCTGGAAAGCGAAGCAGTCCCTGACCTCGAAGCGTGGAGCACGGTGGCACTGGTCAACCGCAAGGCGCTCGACGACCAGGTCGACTCGCTGCACATCGTCGCGAAGCAGCTGGGGTTCGGGGTGCCGGTGATCCAGACCGTGTTCAGCCCGCTCACGGTCGCCGGGTATCTGGTGGGCAAGAATTCTTCACGCGTGGTGAGGGAGCTGCGCAAGCACCCGGACCTGGTGCGACCTGTGCTCGATCGGATCGCCGAAGCCCTGGTTGATTTCAGCCAACGGTCGATCAGCGCCGGCGCGGCGGGCATCTTCTACGCGATCTCGGGCTACACCAGTCGCGACGCCATGCCCGAGGACGTCTATCGCGAGCTCGTGCTGCCGAGCGACCAGGCGGTTCTAAACCAGCTGCCGCACCAGGCGTGGTTCAACGTCGTCCACCTGTGCGGCTCCAAGCTTCATTTCGACCTGGTCAACGAGATGCCCTCGCAGGTCGTGAGCTGGTCGATCCACAACCTCGGCACGCCGACGCTATCACAGGGCCGCAACCTGAGCGGCCGCGCGGTGATGGGTGGGCTCGGCCAGCGCAAGAGCCTGCTCTATGGTCCGCCGGCCGAGGTGCAGGCGGAGGCAAAGCGCGCGATCGCCGACACGGGCGGCCGCGGGCTGCTGCTCGCCCCCGGCTGCTCGGTACCGCCTCGGGTGCGGGATATCAACCTGGTGGCGATCAGAGAAGCGGTCGCCGCTTGAAGCGTCCCGTCGCCGGTCTCGCGGAGATCGTGCTCTGGGTACGCGACATGGATGCAGCCTTGCATTTTTACCGCGACCTGTTCGGTCTCGAGGTGATTTCGCCACCGGGCCTGCCGAACAAGTTCCTGCGCGCGGGAGATGGTGATGACGGAGTGCCCGAGATGATCGTGCTCGTCCCGCATCCACTCAGTGCGACCGAGTTTCCACGCGAGAAGGCCAAGCGCGTGCTTCATCACCTCGCGTTTCGAATCGACGCGACGCAGTACGAGGAGCTCCAGGCCCGCTTCGCCGCCGAAGGGGTGCAGGTGCGCTCGGGGATCCATCCGGTGCTCAAGGCCGTGCGCACTTTCTACGTCGACGATCCGGATGGGAACGAATGCGAATGTATCGCTCCGGATCTCTCACCCGTCAACTAAGGAGCCAACCATGCCAATCTTGCGGATCGAACATGCAGTCCCCAGCTTTGCCGGCTGGAAGCAAGCCTTCGACAACGACCCGGTCGATCGCAAAGGGTCGGGCGTTCGTCGATATCAAGTCTTACGATCGGTCGACGATCCGAACTACGTTTTGATCGACCTGGAGTTCGACACTCTCGAAGAGGCTGAAGGGCTCCTGGCCAAGATGCGTCGCGTTTGGAGCGGCGACGGCCAGAGGGTCATGCGCAACCCGCAGGCGCGCATCGTCGAGACGGTCGAGACGATCGAACCGTGACGCGAGCGGGCAACGTCCGCGCGCCGTCCGATGCCGCCCTCATCCGCCTGGCCCACATCGCCGCTCACGTCGAAGAATTGATGGCGCTCGATTATCAAGCGGAGAAAGCGCCCGTCGGGCTGAGGACTCTCAGAAACGATCGGCGGCGGAAGGTGGAGGCCATCCTGCTCCTGCTCGCCGACCCCGAGGTGCGTGACTACCTGGCGGAGCTGGATCGGCAGGGCCTGCTGCCGGTCAAGGGTTAGGTCGTCTGCGGCTTGGTCTCGGTTTGGGCCTGAGGGCTGCGGGTACCGAGCGTCACCGCCACGCCGACGATGAGTGCGATGGTGCCGACGATCAGGGTGAGCGGTTCGGGCAGGTGGATGCCCAGCGCGCTGTCCAGTGAGTACACGCCAGGACCGGTGAGCGCCAGCGCCACGGCTGCCGCGATCAGGGAGAGGTTGAACTCGTATCCGCCTTTGGTCGTCCAGAAACCGCGGCTCAGGTGGACCGTGACGATGGCCACGAGCATGGCCCCAACGATCGCCAGGCTGCCGAGCGGCGAAAGCAATCCGAGGGCGAGCAGAAGACCGCCACCGAACTCCGACAGGGCCGCGACCCAGGCCCACGGTTGGGCCGGCCGGATGCGCAGCTTCTGGACCGACTGGGTCCAGCCGGTCATCCCCGCGCCGCCCCACCAGCCGAAGAGCTTCTGGGAGCCGTGCGCGGCGAGCGTCAAGCCGACGACCAGCCGAAGAATCAAGAGTCCAAGAGCCGTCATATCCAATCCCCCCGAATGTTAGTTGAGTACGCAAATACCCCGGATCGGCCGGGATCAAAACGAGTGGCTGGGCCGGAATAGACTCTTGAATCCGAACAGGGGCCTGTAGCTCAGAAGGTCAGAGCGGCCGACTCATAATCGGCTGGTCGATGGTTCGAGTCCATCCAGGCCCACCAGATTTCGAATTCATTTCGAGCCTCCTCGATGGTCTTGGCCGCCGTCGGCAGGCGGCCTGACAACAATTCTGACAACAGTTTTGGGTGGCCTCGGCCGGGGACCACCCCGAGCCCATAGCGAATCTGCTGGGTAAACCGTTCCCCTAGCAGGTAGCCACGTCATGCTCAATCATTCAATGAGGTCAGACGGGTTCGTCGCGGCCATCGTGGTAGGCGCTGTGTTTGCCACTGCCTGTGGTTCATTGCCAGGTCGGGCAACCCAAGCGAGCAGGACTGCCTCGAGTACCGGGCTAGTGTCGCCATCGTCGTCGCCGGCCTCGAGTACCCGGCTAGTGTCGCCTTCGTCGTCGCCAGCTTCGAGCGCAAGGCTTTCAAGTCCATCCGCCACGGCGTGCGTTCCTTCGGCAGACACGCGAGCGCTCACCGGTCCCGTGGCTGCTTACTACTGGACCAGTCCGGGCAGTACATGCATCACGGTCACCTTGATCGACAGCGCCGGCCAAGTCTCGACCGCAACCACAACCACGATCTCGCAGTACTTCGCTCGGTTCGTGTGCCAAGACGGCAACCAATCGCAGCCATCGCCTGAGTCCGGCTTGACGCCAGGTCCGGCATACTCGGTGTCGAAGAACAGGATCTATTGGTGGGACGGGCGTCTTATCCACTGGCTCGGTCGCGACGGCTCCCAAGGCAGCGAGGTGTTGGATGTCGGTGCTCAGACTGGGCTGGAGTTCGCCGCGTCGCCTGACGATGTCCGCATGGTGATAACGACTGTCGATTTCGCGAGGTGGCCACTCCACCGAGTCACCTGGGTGGAGGATGTCGGTACGCACGCAAACAGAACTGTGTTGTTTGACGCGGATTTATCAACCGACCTGACCCAATTGAATGGGCAAGGTTCAGCTGGATGGCCGTGGGGATGGCACGAGGGTCGGCCCGTCCTCTACGATCACGCGCTTTGTGTCCTGCTCGGCGGCGACCAATTCATAGCACTCAGCTATCCCAGAGTCGTCGATCCGGCGACGGGGAACCGTCTTGTCGCATTCCCGAAGTGCTATGGCGGCAGTATCACGTCAGGAGGTGCCTTCTGCACCACATCATTCACGGCTCATTCACTGGACTGGTACGACTGGACCGGCAAGCAAATTCAGTCCTATCCGCTGCCATTCGACACGCAGTCTTGTGACGCCGACCTTAATCCTTCGGGCACCCGAGTTCTGGCTTTCTGTCAGAACAACATCTACACCGACCCGGCTGCAGACAACAGTACAAAGGAGTTTTTGTTTGGGACTGGACCTGCTCTGCCAAGCCAAATCGTGCAGACAGAATTCCTTCGCTGGCTCGATGACGACCTGGTTCTTGAGTCACGAACCTTGAGCGACCCAAGTGGTTACCGAACGTCCGTGACCATTTGGTCGCTGACCCGCCAGTCGATGGTCGCAGGGCCGGTCACAATTCCAGGCTGGTACAACGGGACGGGCCCCCCGCCGACGAGGCTGCTCGCATAGGCCGCATGAGTCAGGCAATTGCGCGCCCCGACTTCGTCCTGATATGGGGGTTGTCAGGGGCGGGCAAGTCTCGGTACTGCACGTGGCTCGTCGAGCGCGGCTATCTGTACCTCGATAACGACACCATTGCCCAGCGGATCAATGACGGCACCGCGAGTCGGCTGGAACGGGTCTGGATGGCGATGCGCGTCGAGGAAGTGACTACTCGTGACTTCGCCCATGCCATCGCCGGTCAGAAGGTTGTTGCTGAGTTTGGAGCACGACCTGACGAGCGATCACTCGTCCAGCTTCGGTTGCTCATCGACCTAGGTGCTTCCGTTTGGTGGTTCGACGGCGACCGCTCAGCAGCTCGGGAAAGCTGGCTCGATCGAGAGGTGAAAGTCGATGGGGAGTTCTGGCGCATCCAGACAGAATGGGTCGATTCGGCATGGACGAGAATCGCTGAGATACTGCGCTCCCGAATCGTGCGGACGATCGGGCCTGGTCGTACGTACCTATCTGAGGCGCAAATCGACCGTTTGATGTTCGGCGAGCTTGCTGACCAAGCCGAGTAAACGAGACCATCGACCCCAGTCACGACGGGCCAGCGAGAACCGCTTCCATCCGATCAGCTGCTTCACGCTGCAGAGCCGGGAGAACATGGCTGTAGGTGTTCATCGTCAGGCTTATCTGGCTGTGACCCAGCGTCTCCATGACCACGCGCGGATGCACACCCTGGACGAGTAGCAGCGACGCGCACGCGTGACGGAGATCGTGGAACCGCATCGGTGGGAGCTCGGCCCGCTTGAGGAGTTTGTGGAACCGGTGCGTAACGTTTGGTCCGTCTGCGAGTGTGCCGCGCTCGCTTGGGAACACTAGGTCGAGGTCGACCCAGCGTTCTCCAGCTGCGAGCCGTTCGACGGCCTGGCGGCCACGATGCGCGCAGAGGGCGTTGATAACGATCGCCGGCATGACCAAGGTTCGCCTGCTTCGCTCAGTTTTTGTCTCGACGAACTGCGTGCCCTGATGGGGGACTCGCTGCGATGCTCGGCGAACTCGAAGCACGCCGGTTTCGAGGTTGATGTCGGCCCACTTGAGCCCAAGGGCCTCGCCCTGACGAAGGCCTAAAGCCAACGCGACTGAGTACAGGGCCTCGAGGCGATCGCCTCTCGCGGCGTCAAGCAGGAGGCGCGCGTTGGCTGGCGTGAGCACGGGCACCTCGTGGCGAATAACACGAGGAGTTGAGACCATCGCAGCCGCGTTGTAGTGGACCATCCGCCAGCGCACGGCCTGGTTGAGAGCTGCCCTCAGTACCGAGTGCATGTACTGGATCGTTCGCGCCGACAGCCGACCTTCACGCACTTTCTGTGTGATCAGCGAGTGCACGTGCTGTGGGGTGAGCTTGGCCAGCCGCACACGGCCGAGGGTGGGGAGGATGTGAAGCCGAACGAGGTGTTCGTAACCGCGCCAGGTCATGGGCCGAGTCCGCTGCTTGGCGACCTCGTACAGCCAGCGATTCAAGTACTCGGCCATCGTGAGTCGCTCGTTCATCACCGGCCGGCCCTCGGCGACGTCGCTCCGGATCTTCCTCAAGCGGTCGGAGACGTCACGCCGCGTCTTGCCGTAGATCCACTTCCGTCGATAGCCGTCAAAGATGATTGCTGCCGCCCAGCGCCCGTCAGCCCGCTTCACGATCGTTCCCTCGCCGTTGCCTCGGCGCCCGGCACTCATCGCAGTTCCTCGATCTTCGACGGGTCGCCGCAACCAGCAACTGCAGAGAGCGCTGCAAACGCCCTGGAAGGCACGGTGTTACGCGTTCCGTGCAAGGCCGCTGGCGGCCGAGCCGACACCCGGCTTTCGCCGGCGTCGACCGCAACTTCCTGGACCTCGCGCGAAACCTGGACCATGCGTCGCACGGTATCGGCAGCTTTGGACGTTGGCAACCCATCGAAACGATGGCGCGATGTGGTGGGTGACACTGCCTGAGACGCTCTGACATGCCAGGACGCGTCCTGACACGCTCTGACACACCAAGTAAATTCTTGTGAGATTTTTCCGCCGGCATCTGCGACGGCACATGCAAATCTCAGCGCATCCGTTTTGACAACAGTTTTGACAACAGCGCCGTGACATTCCAGGACACTCTGTGACACAAGAACGACTCGTCGCTTGCGCTTGTTGAGTACGCCTGAGACTCCCTGACACTCTCTGAGACCGTCAGGGGCGGGCCTCATAATCGGCTGGTCGATGGTTCGAGTCCATCCAGGCCCACCAATCGACTCTCAACCCGCATTCGCCAACGCTCGCGGGTTTGGGGGAGCTTCGATTCCCGTATCCGTCGGCACTCTCCGGTTTGAGCCATCAGAGCGGGGGTTCAATCGTGTGCAGCTTGAGAATCGTCATCTCAGCTTTCTTCGGGGAAGGAAACCCGACGGAAATGAGTGTCTTCTCGAACTCCTCGCTCGACCAGCGGGTGCGGATGCTTTCCTCGGAATCCCACACACTGACCATGTAGAGGGCTTCATCACTGACGGCACAATGGTGGCGCAGCTCGCCAAACGAGGTCGCTCCCCCGCGGCTGATGATCAGGTTGTGCGCCCGGTCGTACGCCTCCTTCAGCCGATCAACGTCGCCGCCAAAGCGCGCAATCAACATGGCAGCCATCTGCTATCTCCTTTACAGCTGAGACCGTTCGGAAGTGCGGCGTCGCGCCGCGCTGCTCCCATCCTGACCTCGAAGTCCCCAGCTCGGTCGGGTAAAAGGACTCGACTCGGGCTGTGATTGCATCCCATCCTGGCGCCGACTCGTCCTGGGGCGCGCATCCCGAGACACTATCGAAATCCCGAGACCACGCGCGACAAAGGCTGATCGGCCGACCGATGACTGTCGGCTGGTTCGCGTTACGGAAACTACGGCCCGCCAAATCGGAACTGGAGTAGGTCGAGCGTGTGCGCGCGGTTAGGAGGGGGCCACAATGCCGAGCGTTGCGCGTCCTGTTCTCGTGCCGGCCCCTCTACGGTCACTACACGCCGCTTGTCGGTCTCGCAAGAACCCTGCAAAATGCCGGCCACGACGTGCGCTTCGCGACCGCAGCACCGCTTGACGGCGCTATCCGGGACGAGGGTTATGACGTGGATACCGTCGGACTGTCGGAGCCCGAGATCTGGGAGATTCGACTGCGCGACCTCGACTGGTCAACGCAAATCAGAAACCCCCTACGACAGAGACTGGTTTCATTCGGGCAGTCGTTCGCCGCTTTCGAGGTGCCACCAAGGGTCGCGGGAATGCGCGAGGTCGTCCAGCGCTGGCGCCCGGATCTTCTGATACACGAAACGTCGGAGTTCGCCGCTCCCCTCGTCGGCGCACTCGAGGGCCTGCCCGTAGTCAACCACAGCTTCGGCCCACTCGTCGAAGCTGATGTGATGGTGGCCGCCGGCGAAGCTGCGGCTTCCCATTGGAAAACTCATGGTCTTCCGATTCCCGATCGGGGTGGGATGTACGGACTTCTCTATCTGGACATCACTCCACCCAGCCTGCAGTTTCCGCACATCGCGACCGTCCCGAGAGTCCAGTCGCTACGTCCGGTTCCAATCCGCTCTTCCGAAGTCCGACCTGCACCGTGGCTGTTGGAGCTGGGAAGCCGTCCGGTCGTGACCGTCACCTTCGGGACCGTGTTCAATGACCAGCTCGAGCTCTATCGCTCGGTGATCGGCGGTCTTGCCGATTCCGAGTTTGACGTTGTTGTCGCGCTGGGCCGGGCACCCGTAGCGGCCAGCCTGGGCCCGCTTCCGCACAACGTTCAGGTTCACGAGTGGGTGTCCTGGGCCGACCTCCTCGCCCGCAGCACCCTGGTCATAACCCACGGCGGCGCCAGCTCTACCCTGGGCCCTCTCTCATTTGGCCTACCGATCGTCATGATTCCGCTCGCGGCCGATCACTTCACCAACGCCAGGATGGCCGGTCCATCGGGAGCGGCAGTCGTGCTCGACGCTGGCGCGCTCACGCCGCGTGGGGTACGGGAAGCGGTCGACACTGCGATGGGCGAGTCGGTTCGTCGCGCAGCGCGTCGGGTTGCTCACGAGATCTCGATGATGCCGCCAGCCGAGGAGGTGGTACCTGTACTCGCCGCCCTTATCAGGTAATGCGAACTAATCTGAGCTCGGCGGCACCACCCTCTTGAAATCGGGCACCGCAGATTAGGCCTGCGATTTCCACCCAGGTAGCGGCTCCGCGTCGATGCCAGTGAGCCCGTGGTGGCAGTCTGGGCCGCGCGGGGGTCTTCCTGGCCGGGGCACTTGCCTTCGCGGCCGACATGCCACTGGGCTGTGCGGTGCTCACCGGTGGCAGCGATATGTCGTTAGGCGCACGATCAGTCCGATCAGCGCCGGCGCCTGGCGAGGCGAACCCGAAATGACGCCAGAGCCGAGTTCAAGTTGATGCACTTTTAGCAAACACGGGGCACGGCGTAGCTATGTGGTTCGAGTCAGCCGCGGCCCATCTCGTCTCCGAATTGTGGGGTTCACAAAGTCCGTCGAGTACGAAGTCGAACTCTCAATGGGCCACTGAGCAACGCAAACGAAGGACTGGTTACGATCTGCGGCCGTCGTGATGGCCTCGATGCTCTACTCGCTCATCCGCGTCGTACTTGACGCGATCGCAACGAGCCACAGCAACGAGGCCAAGTTAAGGGCCGAGGTGCTGGCGCTGCGCCGGCAGGTTCAGGTGCTCGAGCGACAGGTCAAGCGCGTCCGATGGGAGCCGGGTGATCGTGTGATCCTGGCCGCTCTGCGGGAGCGGCTGCCCCGCTCGGCCTGGGCTGCATTGCTGGTACAGCCGGAAACCGTGCTGGGCTGGCATCGCGAACTGGTTCGACGGCGGTGGGCCGCGTACCGAGGTCGCCCGCGGACCGGTCGCCCACCGCTGGCTGAAGCGGTCAGAGAGCTGATCGTCCGAATGGCGCGAGAGAATCCGCGCTGGGGTTACTTCCGCATCCGGGGCGAACTGCTCAAGATCGGTTACATGGTTTCGGCGACCACGGTTCGGTCCGTGCTTCGCCATAGCCACGTTCCGCCTGCCGGCCGCAGATCGCAGATGAGCTGGCGCCAGTTCCTGACCACGCACGCCGAGAGCTTGGTGGCGACCGACTTCTTCACAGTTGACACCGTGTTCTTCAAACGGGTTTATGTGCTCTTCTTCGTGCACCTGGCGACCCGCCGCGTGGTGGCTGCGGCCTGTACTGCCGAACCCAATTCGGCCTGGGTGACCCAGCAGGCTCGCAACCTGAGCTGGAAGCTGAGCGAGGAAGGTATCAACGTTCGGGTCGTGGTTCACGACCGAGATCGAAAGTTCGCCCGAAGCTTCGACGCCGTTTTCGAGGGCGAAGGCGCCCGAGTGATCCTGACTCCGTTGATGGCACCGAGGGCGAACGCCCACGCCGAGCGCTGGGTGGGGAGTGCTCGGCGCGAATGCCTGGACTGGATGCTGATCGTCTCCCAGCGTCACTTAGAGGCAGTGCTAGGCGAATACTGTGCGCATTACAACGATGAGCGCCCTCACCGCAGGTGCGGCCTTCGACCTCCCGCGTCCCGCGGCGTGCCAATTCGAAGGCCAGGCGCGACTATTAGAAGACGCGCGAGGCTAGGAGGGCTGTTGAGCGACTATTCCGCAACCTCAATTGCTGCGTGACGTACTTTCTGAATCCCACAGCTTCCTCGCCCTTGTCTTTCTGTTTCACGGCATCCTCTACGCATTCGGGCCTGAGCCTGTGGTCCGCTCGATGCGCGGGCAGGGTAAGTGGCCTCCGGCTATACCCAAGTGGCTCCGCATCTTGTGCTGGCCAGTGGTGCCGCTCAGCCTTGTCTCGCTGGTCCTGCTGGAGCCCAGGAGGAATCAACCCCTTAACGGCCAAAAGATCAACCAGGTGGTTGATGTTCGGGGTCCGCCCGCACCTGATACTCCAGCCATGACCCCGATGCCACTGGGCGGATCCCCAGCAAGGGTCCTTTCCGGATCTTCATTTCCAGCAAGGTAGAAGGGAGAAAGCCTATAGCCAAAAACTCGGTCTCTAGCACACCCAGGTGGCTCTCAATCAGGATGCGACTCCTTCGGACTCGCACCCGCTTCAGGGAAGGAGAAATAAACCATGTCCACAGAGGAAAACAAGGCCCTCATCCGCCGCCTCTTTGAAGAGGGCCTCCACAAGAACAAACCGGGCGTCATCGACGAGTTGCTCTCCCCCAACTTCGTGATCTACGGCGGACCGCCGGGAACGCAGCCCGGCCCCGAAGGGTTTCGCAAGGCCGCCACGATGTTCCGCACGGCATTCCCAGACGTGCATGTGACGTTTGAGGCGGAATTCGCCGACGGCGACTATGTGTTCCACCGAGGCTACATCACCGGGACTCATCAAGGCGAATGGCAGGGCATCGCACCGACGGGGAAGCAAGTCAAGATCCAGACACTCGACATCTGGCGCGTTGCGAACGGCAAGGCGGTAGAAAACTGGGTTCAAATGGACATGCTGGGCCTGATGCAACAACTCGGCGTCGTCCCGACACCAGCACAAATCCGATAGCCCCTACCTCGAAGAACCTCAGGAGCTCGGTGTCTCTCTGCCGCCGAGCTCCTCCAATCAGCGATGAAGAAAACTCCGTCCACGGCCGGAGCACCGATCTCGGGAGTCTGCCGGGATTCAGAATTTGCCCGGCGGACGGGCCGACATCGGTCTGAGGCACCTGTAGTGTCCACCAGCCCGAGCTGGTCGCCGGCCTCGCGCCTATGGACGCTTCGAGCCAAAACTTCCATGCCCGGGACAATTGGCGCTTTGACGAGTGCGTCTGCTGATCTTGTGATTCTGGATGTGGGTTGCGGTGGGGGGAGGACCGTTCACAAGCTGGCCGGAATCGCTACCGAGGGCAAGGTCTACGGCATCGATTTTGCCATTCTCCGATCCCATGTTTGATCTCGTCACCGCTGTGGAGACACACTAATGAGCACAGCGAGCTCTTCTCGAAGGCTGGTTATTCAGATATTGAGATGTTTGAGGAGTACGACAGAGGTTGGATCTGTGGGATTGGCAAAAGGCCCTCGTAGCTTCTGACGGATCAGACACCAGTGGCGAGACCATGAACGCGCCGGCCCACCAATCCGAGCTGAAACGGACTACCGTCCTCTTAACGGCCAATTTGACGGTCCACGCCGAATCGGGGCGCGATGGGCACCCTCAACCCGCACCGGTTCTACATACTGACGATCACGCGCGAGCTACTGTTGTTGGGGTACCGAGTGCGGAGTTGGGGAGACCTTACGCGCCTCTAGGTCGAAGCTCGGTCCTCAGCGCGCGTCATCGACACGATCTCGCCGTCGTGCCATTCCGGCGGGGCGGCCATCATCTGCTGATACTGCTGGGCCATCTGATCTGTCTGCGGGTCGTCCGCGTTGGCGCGATACGTGGCCTCGTCCTCAAAGCCGACCACGAGCCAGACTTCGTCCGGGTCCGACTGGCTGCGGTAGACCGCGTTGAACAGGAAGCCCTTGACCGGCCGCTCCTCGAACCCCTTAATCAGGTCCTGCATCTTCTGGTACGCACCAGGCTTCAACTTCATCTTGGCGACGGTTCCGAACATTGCGTTCACCTCACTATTAGCCGACGCGATGCGACCACTGTAGACCTCGACAGTCCGCATCGGAAAGGCGCGGACAACCCCGCTGACGGCGATGCTTCTTGGCTTGATGCTGGCTCTTCGCGCTGGAGTTGCTTCGCCTTAGGAGTTGCTTCGCCTTATTAGATGCGCTACGCGCCGGTTTCGCGCCAAATTCGCGCCCTGGGCTCAGACGCGGAGCCACCACGTAATCCACATATCAGACGCGGTAGTGCAACTTGAAAGCGCTATCGGCAGTATTGCGTATCGCTCTGGATCAGAAGGTTGAAGGTTCGAATCCTTCCTCCCCAGCCACCAGACCCCCAGCCACCAAGCAAGACGAGTTTTGCGATGGATTACGCGGGAGTGTTCGCGTGATCCGTCGACACAAGGACTCGGACAAAAAGTTCCACCTCTGCAAATTCCTGCACTCAGCGGCGATGACATACCATGACGGACCTTGACCATCAGCAGCCGATTCACCGGGCTTGTTGGCTGTGACCTGCCCATACAGCTTGCCGCGATGGGCAAGGTGGGGTCGACCGAGCTTGCCGCCGCGGTGGCGCGGGCGGGAGGGTTCGGCATGGTCCCGGCTGACCATTTCGAGCCGGCCGAGGGCGCGTGCGGGACGAACTTCCTGATGCCACTGGCGCCGTCGCTCGACCGGATCACCGAGTTCGCCCGCAAGAGTCGAGTGATCGAGCTCTTCTATGGCGACCCTACCAGCGAGATCGTGGACGCGATCCATCGCGCAGGCGCGCTTGCAGGATGGCAGGTCGGATCGGCAGCCGAGGCCGTCGCCGCCCAAGAATGCGGGTGCGACTACGTTGTGGCGCAGGGGATCGAGGCGGGAGGCCATGTGCGCGGCACCGAGCACCTCGCGGAACTGCTTCCGGCCACTCTTAACGCTGTCCAAGTGCCGGTCGTCGCGGCGGGTGGAGTTGCGACGGCCGAACGCTTCGCCGAACTGATGCGGCTAGGCGCGGACGCGGTGCGGGTCGGAACCCGATTCGTCGTCTGCACCGAGTCGACGGCGCATCCGCAGTACGTGGACGCGCTCCTTGCCGCTCGCGGCGAGGAAGACACCGTGGTGACTGAGTGGTTTGGCGAGGGCTGGGAGCACGCACCCCACCGCGTACTCCGTTCGGCGCTCGAGGCCGCCCAACGAAGCGGCTGGCGAAAAGTCCCTCCCCCCGATCGCAACATGGAGCGGGACGTCAGTGACATGGCGTTATACGCGGGAGTGGGTGTCGGTCACGTCAACACCGTGGAACCAGCGGCCGCAGTCATTGCCGACCTGGTCCGCCTTATCTAGCCGAGGCTCGGACCATGGTTCGGGATCGAGGCTGGTCCCTTCAACCCGTTGTGAACGGACTCATCCCTCGTCCACGGTGAGGGCATCCGATAGGGATTGGGTTGCCTTGCGGCCGTGGTCACGCCCGAGTGTCGGGTCGCCTGAATAAGGATCGCGATGGCCCAAAACAGGATCCCTGCCAGCATGCCCGACAATGCGCCCACGGCCAGTGGCCGAAGACCGTT
>WNFB01002044.1_pt1 | contig 25684 bp, 22 predicted proteins | sample 5400501 | NCBI WGS metagenome assembly WNFB01 (sample SAMN13153341, study PRJNA577476) | soil metagenome | isolation source: 200 cm saprolite under Douglas fir tree site 2 hole 1 | place: USA:California | collected 2015-04-18 | reverse complement strand
TCTTCTACACTCTTGCGCCCCCATGGAGGACCATCGCCAGCATCGATGAAACTGAGCAGCACGCCAGGCTTACCGCTCTCCGGTGAATTGTCAAAAGTGATGCGCACCGGCCCAGTATCGCTGGCGACCTGCCCTGAGAGGCCCTCCTCGCGCCAGAAAGGTGTCTCATAGATACAGTGAATCTTGATCGTATTCCCCATCGGCATACGCTGCGTCAGTTGATCGCGGAAGCCAGGCAGTTTCGGTCGGTAACGCAAGCGACCCGCCAGTGTAGGGGGAATAGCGATGATAGCTCTTTGCGCGGTTACAGTTAAAGTATCGCTCTCAACCCGCACGCCGCTCTCGTCCTGGTAGATACTTTGTACAGGGGCATTCAAGACCACGCGCTCACCCAGAGCCTGCGCAACCCTATCGGATACTGTTTGAGCCCCATCGTGAAAGCGTCTCTCCTGCGCGCCCCGCTGCACACTGGCAAGTACATTGAGGCTGCCACCCGAATGAATGTAGAAGAGGGCGTGGAGTAAGGATATGTCACGCGGCTCAACGGCGAATATGGCACGAATAGCCAGTACAAGCCAGGTGCGAGCATCTTCAGCAACATTGGCCTCTATCCAGGTAGCAAGCGTCTGTGAGTCCCATGTTTCAGCTTCAGCAGCCTGCCACGGTGCCTCCAGTGGAACCTCCTGCGCCATCAAATTGAGGCTCAGCATCGCCTCAATGGTCTCCATCGTCACCAGCGGGTCATGTGTTGGAATCAAGCCATTGTACAGGATAACCTGCCCATGGCTATACTCAATGTTCTGCCCGTCAACATACGAAGGAAAGGTAGTAGCTCCCACAGCCTCTGCCAGGGCAGCAATACGCTCCTGCGTCGGCCCAATCCACTGCCCCCCATGATCCAGCAGCGTCCCATCGCTAGCTGGCTGCGTATACGTCCGCCCCCCAACGCGGTCGCGAGCCTCCAGCACCACCACCTCAACCCCAGCCGCCACCAGTGTCCGCGCTGCCGTGAGGCCAGCCAGGCCCGCGCCCACAATCACAACATCGGTATTTCGCTCGTTGCTGCCCGTTGAGTGAGTCGTAGAAGAAAGATTGCTCATAAAATTACTTGTGCCTCTTTATTTACTTGCTTGCGATGATGATACTGATAGAAGAGGTTTCATTGGTTGGTTTAGATGATAACATGGATGGGAGTGTTTTTCAATTGAGGGAGAGCTACATTGTAGAGGTGCCAGCCCTGGCACCTCTACAATGTAGCTCTCCCTTCGATCCCCTCCCTCCTCTGCCTATCCACCTCATACAACATAATCGAGGTCGCACACGCCACATTTAGGGAAGAGGCAGAGCCGTAGATGGGAATTTTGACGGTTGCATCGCAGAGTTCCTGGTAGGACGCGCTGAGACCCCACGTCTCGTTGCCGACCAGCAGAATCGTTGGCAGCGTGAAATCGTGGGACGAGATATCCTTTTCGGCCTTCTCACTGCTGCCCACTATCTGGATAGCACCTGACGTGTTTCGAAGTATCTCAAACCACGGCAGGAGCTCTTTGTGAGAGGGCAGCCTCACCACAGGCAGGGCAAAAAGAGAGCCTGTTGTGGCACTGATGGTTTCCGGGTCGTACAGATCTACAGCGTGGCCTGTGATGACCATACCGGCAACTTTTAGGGCGTCACACGAACGAATGATCGTGCCGAGATTGCCAGGGCTGGCAGGTCGATCAAATACGACAACGAGCAAATCCTCATGCACGGGAATGCGTGCTAGATCGTCATCCGGCATGGAAACCAGGGCAAGCAGTTCAGACGCCTCTGCTTTGTTGCTCAGCTTTTCGAGTAAGGGGAGAGGCAACTCAAAATGGGTTTTTGCCGTTGAGCGTGCGAGAATGTTCTTTGCCCAATCTGATAGATCCTTCTCTCTTGCATATACATAGGCATTGATGCTCCAATTATGCCTGATCGCCTGGTTGATGGGGCGGACTCCCTCGATAAAAAACTCCTTCTGTCTCTGTCGCTTTTCCCGCTTCCTGCGCAAGGTTTCGATATACTGGAAATCATTGTTTTCCGAGTAAATCCTGACAACTTTAGGTTTCATCTTCAACGCATCTCTCTTTCTTGACTCCTCATACTTTACCATGCTCTCCCCTCCTTCACAAAGCCATTTATTATCTCTTTCAGCAAATATTGGGAGCAAGATGTAGGAGCGCAATGCCATTGCGCTCCTACATCTTGCTCCCAATATTTGCTGAATCTTCTTCCACCACTATTGAAATGGATGGACTTATCCGATACAAACAGATAGACGTATTGTTTCTGATGAAAGGTATGACAGTACCGAAAAGACGGTGATTAGTTGGCAGCGGCACGTAACTGTGTTACAATGCAAAAGGTGAAACAAATACCCTTTTTAGAGACTAGTAACCAGTACACTGTGCCAGGCAGCCTGTAAATGATGGGAACGCAATGAAGAAAGTATTGGTTATCGATGACAACCCGACCATCGTGGAATTAATTAAATACGCTGTAAACCTGCAGGGTTCATACCATGTCGTCGTCGCCTACGATGGCGTACAAGGCTTAGAGCGTGTCTATGTGGAACGCCCCGATTGCGTGATTATCGACGTGAAAATGCCGCGCATGGATGGGTACCAGTTGGTGCGTTGTCTGCGTGGCGATGCCCGTACCTCTGATATCCCGTTGATCATCCTCAGCGCAATGACGCGCGAGGAAGACCAGATGACCGGTATGCTTTCAGGGGTCGATGAGTATCTTACAAAACCGTTTAAGCCCTCTGCTCTGAACGCAGCTATTGAACGAGTGCTGCACTTGACGCCTGCCGAACGGCAGCGTCGCATGGATTACTTAGTACAAACCCAGGCAGATAGAGATTGACCAGGCATAGTGTTTGTTGTGTACAGCCATTGCTTCTGCACTATGCTTTCAGGCTCTGAAACGAATTGAATGGCTATAGTGAAGTAAGAAGGCCGCACTTCTCTCTGATATTCATGTAAGAGAGTGCAGTGCAGAGTATTCATATCATTGTGCGTGAGCCACAACCGTTGCGCAGGTTACACATTCTCTTTGTAGATAGCGATCCGAATGGACGTGAGAGACTACAGCAGGCATTAGGAAACAATGGGTTTGTTGTGCAGTGTGCTACGTCACTGTCGGATGCCAGGCTCTGTCTTGAGGCACATCTTCCCGACGTGCTGATCTGTGAGGTATTACTTGGTCAGGAGAATGGGTTAGATCTTTGCCGCTTTATTCGCAATACGCCATCGCTTCATCACCTTCCAATTATGTTGCTCACCTCCCTTACAACCTTTCAGGATAAAGTAGCAGGATTTGATGCCGGGGCTGATGACTATGTAGTAAAACCATTTGATTTACGCCATTTAATGGCACGCATCCGCTTACTTTCACGCATTAAACGTCTAGAACTGCACAGCAACGAATAATACCACCAGCATATATCGTTCCCAATTTCCAGAGAGAAAAGCTGCAATTCGGGTGTTTTCTCTGCAGAGAAAACACCCGAATTGCAGCTTTTCTCTCTGGATGTACAACGAAGAAGTGCAACCATGTGGACGTTTGGCAGAGTCAAACATCCACATAGTTGCACTTCTTCGTTGTACATCCAGGATGATATATGTTAGTGGTATCACTCACTATCCGGGGAAATGACATGCAGCAAAGTGATTATACTGCTTCTCTTCCAGGGGCGGAATGACCTCTCGGCAGATCGCCTGTGCCTTCCAGCAGCGCGGATGGAAGTTGCACCCACTTGGTGGATTCACCGAGCTGGGTACATCACCTTCGAGAATGATGCGCTTGCGTTTACTCTCGATTTCTGGATCGGGCACCGGAATAGCCGAAAGCAAAGCCTGCGTATAAGGATGCAGTGGTATCTCATACAGTTCTTCACTTTTTGCCAGCTCCACCACACGCCCCAGGTACATCACTGCTACCCGGTCGCTGATGTGCTTTACAACCGACAGGTTATGTGCTACGAACAAGTAGGTAAGACCAAACTTTCCTTGCAAATCCTGTAAGAGGTTGATCACCTGCGCCTGAATTGATACGTCGAGTGCTGAGACCGGCTCGTCGGCCACAACAAGTGAAGGGCGCAGGGCCAGAGCACGCGCAATGCCGATACGCTGGCGTTGACCACCGCTAAACTCGTGCGCGAAACGATTCACGAAGAACGGGTTCAGTCCTACTACTTCAAGCAAGCTGGCTACCTGTTCCTGAATCTCTTTCGCATTTCCATGGTTGAAATTCTGCAATGGCTCGGCGACTATCTCCCCAACAGTAAAGCGTGGATCGAGGGAACCATAGGGGTCCTGGAACACCATTTGCATCTGGTTGCGCATCTTGCGCACTTCAGAATTCGAGATTTTTGTCAGTTCAACACCGTTGAAGTTAACGGTCCCTGCCGTTGGTCTGATCAACTGAAGAATAGCACGTCCGGTGGTCGATTTCCCACAACCACTTTCACCTACTAAACCCAGCGTCTCACCTTTGCGAATGAAAAGGTCAACGCCATCGACGGCCTTTACATGTGCAACCGTGCGACTGAGAATACCCCCTTTAATGGGGAAATAAACCTTAAGGCCTTTAACATCGATCAGGGTTGTCCCTGTCGAAGCAGGCGTTGTTATATCTTGTGCCATGGAATTCCTTTCCCCTGCTTAGTCTGGATAGAAACAGGCCGCTGACTGCTCAAGGCGGCCCACCGGCTTTAACAGTGGACGTTCCTCTCGGCAGCGATTTTGCACTTTAGGACAGCGCGGCGCATAAGGGCAACCAATAATTTCCTTGGACAAATCGGGTGGCTGTCCCGCGATGGGGGTGAGCTGCGAGCCGCGTTTCTCGTCGAGGCGAGGAATTGAGCGCAGTAGCCCTACCGTGTATGGATGGGCCGGTGTCTCAAATATCTGCTTCACCGGTGCTGACTCCACTATATGACCCGCGTACATCACGTTGACATTCTGGCAGGTTCCCGCCACCACCCCCAGATCGTGAGTAATCAACATCACGGCGGTGCCAAATTCCTTTGAGAGCCCGCTCATCAGTTCAAGAACCTGGGCTTGAATAGTTACATCGAGAGCCGTCGTCGGTTCATCCGCGATGAGTAATTTGGGGTTACATGCCAGCGCGATGGCAATCATCACGCGCTGGCGCATTCCACCACTGAACTCGTGCGGATAGTTCTTGGCCCGTTTCCTGGCATCTGGAATGCGCACCAGGTCGAGCATCTCGATGCTGCGTTTCCATGCCTGGTCATTGCTCAGCTCTTTTTGATGGCGTTTGACGGTCTCCGCGATCTGAAACCCGACGGTATAAACTGGATTGAGCGAAGTCATCGGGTCCTGGAAAATCATCGAAATCTTGCTGCCGCGCAGGTTTGTCAGCTCATCTTGACTCTTCTCCAGAATGTTCTCGCCATTGAAGTTGATTTCACCGCCCACAATCTTGCCCGGAGGGCTTGCTATCAGGCGTATTATGGAGAGTGCTGTAACACTTTTGCCACTACCGCTCTCTCCCACAATTCCCAAAGTATCGCCCGGCTTGATCATAAAGGAAACATCATCTACCGCCTTTACAATTCCTGACCGTGTGAAAAAGTACGTCTTTAGATTATTTACTTCCAGCAGATTCTCTGCCATTTTTGTCTCTCCACTCACTAATCTTTGGATCTGGGGTCAAAGGCATCGCGCAAGCCATCCCCGATGAAGGAGAAGGACAGCACAATCAGTGCCAGCACTGCCGACGGCAGCAGGATCTCCCAAGGATGAGCACTCACCTGGGATTGTGCGTCCGAGATCATCAGCCCGATACTGGAGCCGGGAGGCTGGACGCCCAGACCAAGCAAGCTAATACCGGCCTCACTGATAATGGTGCCCACGATGTTCAAGGTGGAGGCCACCACCACAATGCTGAAGAGATTGGGAATGATATGGCGCATGATGATGCGCGTGTTGCTGGTGCCCGCGGTTCGGGCGGCCTCGATGAACTGCTGCTCCTTGAGTTGCAGGGTTTGCCCGCGTACATAGCGAGCCATCAACGGCCATACCGTAGTCGCGATGGCTAAGGAGACCAGTAACAGGCGGGCATTGCCATTGGGACCGATGACGGGGATGGGGCTCAGGTTGGTGTCGGCCCACTCCCCGAAAATGCCGGCGATCAGGATGATGAACAGCAAGCCGGGGAAGGCAAAAATGATGTCGGTGAAGCGGGCGAGCACCTGGTCGATCCAGCCGCCGTAGTAGCCGGCCAGCACGCCCACCAGAATGCCCAAAGAGATATCGACGACCTCGACGAGCACAGCGACAGAAATGGAGATGAGTATCCCCTGCATGAGGCGGGCGAACAGATCGCGCCCCAGGGTATCGGTGCCCAGCCAGTACTGGGCGGAGGGGCCCTCGTCCTGGCGGTCGAGTTCCTGGTGGTAGAAGGTGTGGTAGACCTGAGGGCCGATGCCGGTACCGCTGATGGAACTGGTATAGGGGCCACCAACATGCTGGTAAATGAATGGGCCGATGATGGCGAGCACTACAAAAAAGCCGATCATCCCGACACTCAACATGGCGCGAACATCGCGGCGCAACCTGCGCATTGAGTCTTGAAAGGGCGTCGTCGGCTTCTTCTTGATAGTCTCTATGAGTTCTGGGGGAATTTCCTTGCTATCCGCCAGCTCAGCTAAATCTATCTCTAATTGTACCGGGCTCATCACTGAAGGGCTCATCACTGAATCAGGAGGCATCACTCCTGGAGAAGTAAGAGAAGTAAGTTCCTGGTTCTTGTCCTTCGTATCCATGTGTTTGTCGGCCTCCTATTCAGACTTAATGCGCGGGTCTACAAGTGTATAGAGGATGTCAGACAGTAAGTTTCCGAGGACGACTGCCACTGCTAGCAAGACCGCCGTGGCCTGGATGACGGGATAGTCGCGATTCTGGGTCGCCGCCAACGTTGCCTCTCCGATACCTGGAATATTGAAGATGTCTTCCAGGAAGAAGGTTCCGGTTATCAGCAGGCCGAGCGAGAGTCCGAGGATAGTCACCAAAGGAATAAGCGCATTGCGCAGGGCGTGGCGATAGATGACGATTTGTTCGCGCATCCCCTTGGCCCGTGCTGTGCGCACATAGTCCTGCCGTAAGACTTCTAGCATACTGGTGCGCGTCAGTCGAGCTAGATAGGCGACACCAGCCAGTGCGAGGATCACGATTGGCCCTATCTTGAACGCTAAATCGGAAAAAGTATACTGCCAGGCGTTGCCCCAACCGGCGACCGGCCATTGTGCACCTGAGGCACTGTCAATCTGGACGACGATGACCTGGTAGAACACAGCGAATACAAATACTGGCAGCGAATACATCACCAGCACTATCGTCATATTGGTGGTATCAACCCAGCTATTGGCTCTCAGTGCCGAGATGATGCCGATTGGCACACCAACCAGGACTTCCAGTATCAGGGCCCAGAAGCCGAGTTCGGCCGAGACCGGCACACCATCTTTGAGCAGATCCCACACCGCGCGGTTCTGGTACTGATAGGAGAGCCCGAAGTCCAGCCGGAAGAGGCCGGTTAAAAATTTGAAGTACTGCTGGTACCAGGGCAGGTCCAGCCCATAGGAGTGCCTCAATGCGGCGTAGACTACCGGGTCCTGGTGGCTGCCTAACAGGAGACGGATGGGATCACCCGGGGCAAAATAGCCCATGATGAAGGTGATGAAGGTTACACCAATGACCACAAATAGCAGGCCAATGAACCTTTTAATCAAGAATTGAACCATACTATGCCCCTTGCTCTCTTGTTCGAGGTTGCAATCGTATACAAGATAGCGACAGTGCTATCTTCATACCAGAGATAGATCGCTCATCTATCTTCTCTGTTATAAAGCACTGTCCATGAAACGGCACCTTCTTCATAGACGAAAATCAATCGGTGAAAATAACAGACGTCACATAAGCGACCTTTTACTTATTTTAAGTGACATTTCTACGGTTGTCAAGCTAGAGCATCGAGATGACCAGCATCTGTGAATTATCCTGGCATCCGCAAGGGATGTCACTACATCTCACCTCATTTCGTGCTTGCGAGATGTAGTGGTTCCCCTTGCGGGTGCCAGGCTCTACTAGATAGGGGACAGTGATCAACGTGATCACTGTCCCTTGAGTTGCTACAACGCTACGCTGCGGGATTTAGTGTGCCTGAATGAAGACAGCACCCCAGTCATTGGGCGGAGTGAGATCCTGTGGGTTGAATACCAGGCCCTGGACGTACGGCTTGAGCACAAAGGTGCTCGTTATCTGTTCTATTGGCAACCAGGCAACATCGTTGATCAGTTGCTGCTCGGCGTTTTCATAGGCCTGAATACGAGACGTCTGGTCTGGGTTAATATCTGCCGCCTCCAGCTGCTGCTGTACTTGCTGCTGCTGGGCCGCGTCAGAGGTATTGTTCTGACCATAGTTCACGTTATTATTCGGGACGCCCTTATCAAACTGCAAGGTCGTCCAGTCCTGCGGATCAGGATAGTCGGCGATCCAGCCGATGCCCCAGAACTGCAGGCCCTTTGGATTGTTTGTCGCGGCCGTGATGTCTGCGAGCTCCTTGTTGAAGTCCTCGGCATTGATCTTCACGGTGACACCCAGGGCAGTCTGCCACATTTGCTGCAAGGCAGCGGCCTCGTGGTCACTGTCGGTGGAGCCGCTTGGATAGGTCAGTGTAACCGGGGGCATCTGTGAAACGCTCGTCCAGCCTTCTTCCTGCAAGCCTTGCGCGAATAAGGCCTTGGCTTTCGTGACATCACCCTTGGTGCTCGCTACTCCGTCAGGGCCTGTCAGATTCGCGTTGTAGCCCGGCATACCCTGCGGCACGATATGGTTGGACGGGAGCACGGTGTCCTTCCACACGCTGTGAGCGATCAGGTCCTTGTTGATGGCCAGATCGAATGCCTGGCGAATGTGGATGTTGTCGAACGGCTTCACCAGGTAGTTCATCGCGTAGTAGTTGATCCACAACTGAGGTACTTGCTTGAACTGGTTGTTGGGCAGCTTCTTGGCATCGGCAAGGTTGGCCGAAGGGACGCCAGCGCTGTCGAGCTGGCCCGCCAGATAGGCCCTGTATGCGGTGTCGCTCTGCTTGTAGAAGGGGAAGATGACCTTCTGCAACTGCGGCTGAGGGCCGTAGTAGTTGGGATTTGGTACGAAGACGATTTGTTTGTCGTGCGTGTACTCGCTCACCTTGAAGGGGCCGTCACCGCCGCCCTCGGTCAGGTGATCGCCGAAGTTTACGCCATATTTGGTAATGAGGCTCTTCTCAATCACATACGAGCACGAGTAGGTCAGGGCATCCAGGAAGTAAGAAGCCTTCTTGTTTGCCACGATGACTATCGTACTGGCATCGGGTGTCATCAGGCTGTCGCCGATGATGGTACTGATCTTGCCCGTGACGAGCTTATCGGAGTCTTTGACCAGAGCCAGGTAGATCGGGCCGACCGTAGACTTTTCCGCGGGCTGCAAGGCGCGGTCGATACTGTAGGCGACATCTGTCGATGTCAGGGCAGTGCCATCGCTGAATTTCAGGTTTGGTCGCAGTTTGAACGTCCAGGTCAGGCCATCGGAGCCCAGACTGTAGGACGCCGCCAGCTGCGGGACCACTTGAAGTTGATCGTTCAGCTGTACCAGGCCGGTAAATACCATGTCAATGGCTGCAATTGAGGGCAGGTCCGTCGAAAGACCGGGGTCAAAGGTCTTAATGTCCGAAACTCCCTCCTCGGGGAATACATAAACTTGCTTGTTGGGCGCTGCCTTGCCACTCGTTGTGGGCGTGGTGGTTGTACCACCACATGCCACTAGCAGCATGCCCATCAAGACCAGGATTGTTGGCAGAAGCCCTATTGTAAACTTCTTGCTAGGTCGCATTCGTGACTTCTCCTTGTGAAGAATGAATACTGATTTGACGAAAGCAGGACAATGTCGTCACTGTTTCAGGTAAGATGATGTGTTTTCCCTTTTTTTGGCACCGTCTCTTGCGGCGTTCCTCCTTTCCCCCGACGCTCCACGTAGTGCTCCCAGCCCTTTAGCGTGGTGGGAATTTCTCGTGCTTGACTCAGTTCCAGCTATTACCACATAGCAGGGTAGTATACTAGTAAATCAATAGCATTTTAACCGTTGCAAGCGGTAGCATATAGTAATACGTCGCATGGTAATTAAATCTCACACATACTCCCCAATATAAATGTTGGCCCAATCATTGGGAGGAATAATCTCCTGTGCGTTGTCAACTATGCCAATTACTGTCGGTTTACGTAAGAACGTGCTTGTCACCTGTTCCATTGGCATCCACGCTACATCGTTGACCAGCTGCTGCTCCGCCTGCTGGTACGCCTTGAGACGCGCATCCTGGCTGCTATTGGCATCGGCACTTTCCATCCGCTGCTGGAGGCTCTGTTGCTGCGCCACATCGCTGCTGGTATTCTGGCCGTAATTCATATTATTGTTAGGCACACCCCGATCGAACTGGCGCGTTAACCAATCCTGCTGATCGGGATATTCGGCAACCCAGGCCAACCCCCAGAACTGTAAGCCGTTAGCGTTACCTGTCGCCAGCGTAACCTGCGTCAGCAGGGTATTATAGTCGGCAGGATCGGGCGTAACCGTTACATTGAGCACCTTCTGCCACATCTGGATCATCGCCGTCACTTCCTGGTCAAAGTAGGTGAAGCCTGTAGCGGTTGCTGTTGCATACGTCAGCTTGATGTCCGGCATCTGCGTAATATTTTCTTCCTTCATACCCAGTTGCAGCAGTGCCTTCGCTTTGCCAGCATTGCCTTTGAGGCTCTGTGTGCCATCGGGACCGCTAAGGTTTGCATTATAGCCAGGCATCCCCTGCGGTACGATATGGTTCGTCGGCAGCACTGTCCCCTTCCAGACATCGTTGACAATCGCGGTCTTGTCGATTGCCAGGGCAAATGCCTGGCGAATGTGGATGTTGTCAAATGGCTTCACCAGGTAATTCATGGTGTAGTAGTTGACCCACAACTGCGGTACCTGAAAAAAATCCTTGCGCTTCTTATCGGTCGCGAAGGTTGAGGCGGGAACTCCCGTCGTATCAGCCTTGCCTACCTGGTAAGCATGATAGGCGTCGTCCGCCTGCTGGTAGAAGGGAAAGACCACCTCGCGCAGTTGTGGACGAGGGCCATAGTAATGCGCATTGGGTACAAAATCGATCTCTTTGCCATGTGTGTACTGCGCTACCTTAAATGGGCCACTGGACCCGCCCTCTGTCAGGTGATCGGCGAAGGCCGTTTTGTATGTATCGATCAGGTGTTTCTCGACAACAAACGAGCATGGATAGGTCAGCATCGCCAGGAAGTACGGCGCTCGCCTTTTGATGCTTATCACTATGGTATTGGCATCAGGCGTCACCAGGCTATCACCCACCAGCGTCTGCACAAACCCTGCCAGCAGTTTGTCAGAATCTTTCAGCAGGTCCAGGTAGATGGGAGCAACCGGAGACTTTGTGGTAGGCTGTAGCGCACGGTCGATACTATAGGCCACATCAGCCGAAGTAAGTGGCGTACCATCGCTGAATTTCAGGTTGTGGCGCAGGTGGAAGATCCAATTCAGCCCATCCGAGGAGACGCTCCAGGACTGAGCAAGTTGCGCTTGAATCTGCAAGTTGTCGTCGAGTTGTACCAGGCCTATGTAAAGCATCGAAATAGCACTCATCGATGCCTGGTCGGTCTGAAGTACCAGCGCGGGATCAAGCGTCGCGATATCGCTTATACCCACCTGCGGAACCGTATAGACCTGTCTGTCAGCCGGAGCCTTCACCAATCTCTTCGCCGCCGGTGGATTAGTCCCCCCCAGATCACATGAGACAAGCAGAACAGTTAGAAAACAAAGAAAAATTGGCACTAACCAGGAAGCAGGCTTTTTACCAATGTACATTTGTACAAACCCTCTCAGGCCCAGCCTACAAATAGGCCACCACATCATTGCGCTGGGCAAATGCAGCGGCACGCAGGGCGACATGCAAGAAAGCTTCAACACTGGTATCGGCCAGGGAGGCGGGCCACGCCATATACTCTTCGCCAGCCGCCTGCACAATTTCTAATGTATGCCCCTGATCGGCGGCAGCATCCGCCTGAGCGGCAACCAGGCCAATTGTGGCAAACATAGCTCGTGCGTCATTGCCAAGCCGCAGGTAACGACGAGCCGTAGCCATGGCTCCATTCAGATCCTGCGCCTCTAATTGTTCGCTCAGCGTCTCCTGTAATGCCGGCGCAATCAGACCACCCCCAAGTGGAGTCGCGGGAATAGCAGACATTTGCGGTGTGCCTGTTTGTTGCCTCAGATTCTTTTGCAACGCATTGATGTAGGCTGCCGAAGTAAAGAGCAGGGGAAGAGCCTCTATATCTTGAACATGAGCATATACCAGCCGTACTGCCGCCGAGAAGAGTAGTCCATGTGCAGCCTGCACAAAAGTGTCGCGATTCCCACTGCCTGCGGGCAAGGGGAGCAGGTCCCCCACCATTTGCATAACATCCGCCGCTGCCAGCGCGATAACGGAACCAACCCCACGAGATGACGCGCCTCCCTTCATCAAGGCATCGTATACACCCTGGCAGACCTGGGTAGTATCGGCACTGCTTAGAATCAGGCGGCGCAGCGGCAGGGCATTCGTTTCTTTTGGAGCGGCTATGCGCGTGCGCAAGCTTGCAAGGCTATGGGCCGGGTCGGCGTTAAACGTTCGCACATCATTGACCCATGCTGGCTCTTCTGTATGCAGTGGGAGATGAGGCGTCAACCAGTGTAAAATATGTGGTGCTCGATCTCCCCACTCGGCTGCATCCAGCAACTGGAAACCACGTACCGCGAACATCAATGGATGTCCGGCATTCTGAAACGTGGTAGAGATACCATCATACGTGCGTACTTCCATTGTGCGATAGTCCGCACCTGTGCCATAGAGACCAAAAAGCAGCCGCTCGACAAGAGCGGCGTCATTGCCATAGACAGCGTCATGCATGTAATCGTTGACCGTTTTCCCCTGCGGCAGTTCGCTGGGATAGAGTGGTTCAGGATACTTAACCTGGGCCGCTTTCCCTGCTCGCAGGGCTGGTGCCACCGCCAGTAGAGCCTGCACAAGCAGCGGCAACTCCTGTTCATGGCTCTGTGTCTCCTGGTAGGGGCCCGATTGATCGCGCCCAAGGGCTGCCGTCCAGCGGCTTATAGCCGCAGCCGCGCTCAGCGTCAGCATAGCATGTCCATCGCTATCGCCATGCGCGACTATCAAACCGACCCGTGCCGCGAGTTCGGCAGCCGGTGCGCCGCGCCGCAAAAGTTCGCGGGCGATAGCAATAACCTGGCTGCTGTCACCAGCAGCCATGGCATCAACAAGTGCCGAAATATCAATACTCGTACCTATTGTTGGCATATGTATTTCTCTCCCCATCCAGCTCCATTATTTTGTGGCCGGATGTCACTAATTTTGTAGTTCTTTTATCGCTCGCTCGATGCCAGGAATATCCGCGTATTCCTCGTCAAGCAGTTTGAAACCTCGTTCAAGGTACAGTTCCGCCAACCTGGCACCGCGTTCACTGGCATCCATCGCGGCGTTCGTCAGATCATACGTGCGGTATTTATCAGCCAATCGCCCGGCGATACGCTGCATCTGGCGCTTTGTATCCTGCAAGAGGTCGTTGTCATGCCCTTCTAAGGCGTAACGAGCCATCCCCACCAGCTTCCCCAATTCTGTAAGTCGCTCGCGATCAGTCATTGTCTGTATCAGTAGTTCCTCGGCATCCAGGTCGTCTAGCGGAGAACTCGCCTCGTCTATTTCCGCCACCGGCACAGCAGATGATCCCTGGTCGAAGGCCATGGTATAGCTGAGATACAGTTGTCCATATTCCTGGCACCCCTCCGCTACCTTTTGCATCCTCGCCCCTTCATCCCTCGGATTGATCGTACCAATATCGCACAGGTCATCGTCTCGCCGATCAGCCAGCATTTGTAAATGCTCCAGGCTGCTTCCTTCTTCCAGCATAGGCGGAATAGGCATCACATTGACATTCGCGGCATCACGTAGCTCTTCTGCTGGCAACTGCGCCGCCATCCAGGGAGGAAGATACTTTGCTAATGATAACGGCGTCGGTGGTACTATACAATACGTGCAGAAAATCACCCGCGGGTCACTTGTACTTCGCGCAAAAAAAATAGCGTGCCCCTTCGGTGCTTGCGGATTACCATGTAAAAACCGCATATCCATAGCAATTTTTCCTCTCGATATTAGTATATCTTTAAATGAAAGTAAGCGACATACTCCCACATTATATGATATGTCAGCGAAGCTTGTGCGAGGAAATATGATGTCCGCAGGACATCATATTTCCTCGCACAAGCTTCGCTGACATATCATTTCACTCCTTTGCGTAATTGGCCAAGCCGTTTTATCAGGTCTTTATTCGCGCGAATCTCATCCTCTGTCATCTCATCACCGCTTGTGGGGATCGTCTCTTCATATGCTTTAATCTGCCGTAGGATCTCATGGGACCCTGCGATACGCCCAAAGGATCGCAACTGTGCCAGTGCCTCGGGTACCCTGGCATCCTGGTTGAGTCGTACCAGCGTAATCGCCGCCTGGGCGTATAGCTGCGTGTACTGCTGCAAGAACGTGCTCCATTGCTCCGCCATACTCAAGGTGTTCATCACCTGCTCAACCAGTGCGATTGCCCTGCTCAGTTCATCCCTGGCTGCCTCCAACTTTCCCTGCGCCAGGTATATTCCAGCCCGCTCGTAACGTGTATCGGCCTCACCCAGGGGCTGCTGTTGCTGTTGATACAGCTTCAAAGCCAGCTCAAAGTCGGTTTCTGCCTCTTCCAGCGTACCATCACCGCGATGGGCTAACCCCAATGAAAGCGTGGTATCAGCCTGCCCGATCAGGTCATCGCTCTGGTTGAAACGAGTTAAAGCCTCCTCACAGCGTGAAATGGCTTCTTCCCAACGTTCGCGACCAATCAGTGTCTGCGCGATACCTAGAACTGCCTCCCCGTCGCCATCTGTGCTCTCCAACAATTGGAACTGTCGCCCGGCTTCCTCAAAGGTCGTCGAGGCAGTATCCAACTCCCCGCGTGCCAGCTTTGCACGTGCCAGATCCAGGAGAGCCTCAGCCGCGAGCAGCGGCTCTTGTTGGCCCGCAGCCTGGGTATGGGCAGCGTTAAAGCGGGCCTCGGCCTGTACAAAATTGCCCTGCGTCAACAGCAATTGACCCTGCACAATCAGCATCAATGGACTCACTTGCGCAGCGTATATAGTAGTGGCATCCCTTGCGGGCGCCTGTCCTTGGGCGGGTGCCATGGGCCTCACCTGCGCGGCGTTTGCTCCTGTAGTAATCGTGGAGGCCGCGCTGGAGAGATATGCGTCTGCTTCATCCAGGTGCCCCGCGAACACGGCCAGTCGGGCCAGGCGTACCTGTGCCTCCGCCGCTCCTCCTGTTTCACCCAACTGCTCCAAACGCGCTTGAGCATCACGGTAGCACACCCCCGCCTGAGCCGTCCGACCTTGCTGGCGATAGGCCTCGCCGATGCCCAGCAGTGCTCTACTCTCAACAAGCTCATTCTGTAACTTGTTTGCCAGTACCCTGGCCTCATCAAATGTCTGAACTGCTGTCGCCAGGAAGCCGCGCCGCCGCTGAATCTCGCCCAATCCCACCGTTGTCTCCGCCTGTCCTATACGGGATGCAACGGCTTTGTAGGTCCGTAGAGCGCGCTCCATCGTCGAGTTCGCATAGGAAAGTTGCCCACGCCGCAGGTTGATCTCACCCAGCAAGCGATTGGCACTGGCTGTACCCAAAGCGTTATGTTTATCGGTATAGTTTTGTAGAGCTGATTGTGCGCCGATCAGCGCCTGGTCCACCCTGCCCCGTAGGAGATCAACCTCAGCCAGGCCCAGGTTAGCATCCGCCACTCCCAACTCATATTCCAGCGAGTGGGCCTGTTTCAATGCATCTGCAAACATATTTCCTGATTCATCAAGTCGCTGCTGATCCAGGTAGACATGCCCCAATCCTAGCAGCGTGTCGACAATACCATACATATCTCTATTTGACCGGTAAACCTCTAAGGCACGCTGGTAATCCGCCTCTGCTTCGGCAAAACGCCGGGCCAGGCGGAGTATATCGGCAAGGCTGCGACGGGCATCCGCTTCATTGGTTGTATCCTGGGCATCGGCAAAATAGCTGATAGCCTGCTGGTAGTACTCTTTAGCGGCGTAGGCGTTGCCGCGCTGTAGCTCAATATGTCCCAGGGCCAATGCCACATTTCCCTGCCCCTGGGCGTTTCCCTGCGCATTGCCGTTCTCCACGGTACTATAGAGCGTTCGCGCATTCTCATACGCCTCCTGTGCCAGCTCCAGGTGGAACTGTTGCCGCTCAAGGTGTCCAATTGCCAGGGCAGCGTTGGCCTCATTCATTGGGCGACCCGCTTCCCGGTACAGCTTCATCGCCCTCTGATAACTGGTAATCGCCTGTTCAACCAGGTTATTATCACGCTGCACCTCAGCTACCATTGAGCGACAATCTCCGGCCAGTTTGAGATCTCCCAGCTGCCGAAACTGCTTTTCCGCATCAATAAAAGCCTCTGCCGCCGCCTCCAATTTGCCGTCATTATAGGCATTAATGCCCGCTTTCAGGCGCATCTCCGCCGTAGTTTTATCCTGTGTCGCCATGAAAATCTCATTCCTAAAGATGATGTGCTTTGCTTTGTGTCTCAATCCTCGTTCCATTGTAGTGCGTCCCGAAAGGAAAGTCAAAAACGAGCATATTTGGGTCTATTCCTTGGGTTGGACAAGAGCGGGATCTCGGAACTCTTGCTTTACTTGTTCTTCAAGCTTGTGCCGCTCGCTTTGTTGATGTGCAAGGAAGGAGAATAATGCCAGGGAAATTGGGATGCAGAGAAGTAAGGCTCCCGGACCACCAAACAAATTACCAATACCCGAAGGGGCAAGTGCATCGCTAAGCCCGAGGATCACAATAGCTCCAACAGCCAGGATGAGCGTAACAACAGCAACTCTCATAATAATGGTTTCCTTTCTTCAACTTCCTCGGAAAGATGGTCAACGTTGTTCAGCTACTGGTACTCGATAGGTGAACACAGTCTGGCCTAGCCTGATTACATCCCCCGAAGCCAGGAGATGGCACTGGATGCGTTGATTATTGACGAATGTGCCATTGGGCGTGCCGAGATCTTCTAGCGCGTAATTCGTCCCCTCCCGCCTTAGTGAAGCGTGGCGGTTTAACACATCGGCTTCCAGCGGCAGTTCTGCTCCATCACTGCGTGTCAAATGAGGTGGCAGTGGGATGTAAGGAGGAGGCGATGCGGCTGGCGCGGCTCCTCTACTATTGAAAGCGCCGATAGGTGAGGTAGGGGGGGTAGGAGAGGCGGGTGGTGGCACCAGCCCTGCAATACGATAACATAGAACTGATCGCCCACATCTCCTTGGCGAATGATGAAATCCCCTGGTTCAAAGTGGACCTGATTTACCACCTGAGTGCGGGACAGATTGATAGAGGATAGTTCGGGTGGGAAGATGAGATCAAGGCCCCAGTCCAGCCCAACACGTATCCTGCGATCCCAGCCTGGCAGCTTCATCAGGTAGACATTGCGCCACATCAGCCAGGCGATAAAGCCCGAAAGTTTTATGCCACCAGCTAATTCGGCCACTCCTGCCCTGTGTCCCACCAGGCAAAGCTGGCCGAGTCCCGGAAAAGCAAATGGTATCTGTTGCTGGTGCTGTCCACGTATCACCGCCGCCAGATTATCAGCCAGGCGCTTGCCCTGCCGCAGCGCATATTGTGCCGTTGGTGGCGAAAACTCGCCGTTAGCTGCTGTGTTAGGCACCCCGGCGTTGTCGCCTAAGGCCCAGATACCTGGCATACCCGGCACGCTCATAAATTGATCGGTAAGAATGCGCTCTTTCTCGCGAGGCAGCCCCAGCGGAGCCAGCACAGGATTAATTGCCGCGCCAACCGTAACTATGAGGGTGTGGGTAGGAATACGCTCGCCCGTATCTAGAATTGCTTCGTGGGGTGTGGCAGCAGCAATGCGGGTTTGTAGCCGCACGTCCACACCACGCTGCCGCAATTTGTTGAGCGCAAAATTGGCCAGTCCTGGCCCCATTTCCGGGAGAATGCGGTCGCGGCTATGCAAAAGAATTACTTTTATACTCTCCCTGGTGAGTGAAGGGTAGCTTTTGGAGACCCCGTGTACGAGGTCGTTTAACTCCCCGATTGTTTCGACTCCGCTGTAGCCGGCTCCGGCCACCACGAACGTCAAAAGCTCCTGGCGGATGCGCGGGTCGGTCTCCACATCGGCGGCTTCCAGCATAGAGATGACGTGGTTGCGCAGGTGAAGAGCGTCGCCCAGGCTTTTCATTGTTTTGCCATGCTGCACAAGGCCGGGCAACGAGGCAAGATTGATGGTATTGCCGAGGCCAAGGACGAGGTGATCGTAGGGCAGGCGCACCTCCCGCCCGGTGATGGGAGAAGCGGTGGTTACGACCTGTCGTTGGAGATCAATATCAATCACCTCTTCAGCGCGAAAAGGGATGCCTGGTATCATGCGGCGAATGGGATTGAGGATGTGGAGCGTCTCAATTGAGCCGGAGGCTGCTGAAGCCAGCAGGGGCACGAAGACGAAAAAGTTATCGCGGTTGACCAGCGTAATCTCGACACTCGGATCTCTTTTGAAATGGTGTTGGAGGCGTTGCGCCGTTGTAACGCCTCCAAAGCCACCTCCCAGGATCAGCACGCGCATCTTGTCGGTGGATAGTCTCGCCATTTAGTTTACCCGAAAATTGAGCATAGTGTCAGGGCTTACATGGATCTCCGCCCTATCTTCCAGGCGTACCGGTTCACCACTGAGTTGCCTGCCGTTGAGCCAGGTGCCATTTGCCGACCCTAAATCGCGTGCGTAGAGGCCATCGGGCCTGGCGAAAATTTCCAGGTGCTGGCGCGAGACGCGCGCATCGTCGATCTGCATCAGCGGAACATCGGCAATGGAATCCGTACTACGGCGTCCCACTATGATGCGCGGCGCGTTGATCTCAAAGCGCAGGCCCGCAGAAGGCCCCGTCCGCACCAGCAACGCCCCGCGATGGTAGCCCCGGTTGGCAGGTGTGGCCACATACGTCGCGTCGGCATCGGAAGGCGGTGTCGCCACTGCTGGTGCAGGAATTGGTTGAGAAACCGGTCGCTCTGCCACGGCCACGCCCGCTTGTTGCTGTTGGAGTAGCTGTGGTTGCGGTGTACCAAATGGCGACGGTGGTGACACGCTAACCGCCCCATGGCCCAGAATGCGGCTGACATCGTCCGCCTGGAGCAGCTTGAGGCGATCCCGGATCATGCGCGTTTTCAAAATGGTATCGGGATCAGCGTTGACCGAGTCCCTGACTGCCAGACCCTGAAGGGCCCCTAGTTGGGTGAGGCGACGACGCAGCACGACATCTACGTCTTTATACGCTTCAGCCGAAGAGGCCATCAGCGACTTGAAGACCTCGCGGTTGAGCGCCAGGCATTCCACTTCCGTCACCGCCTTGATGGTTGCTGTGCGTTCGGTGCGACCTAACAGGCCTATTTCGCCAAAGTACTGTCCTTCGGCCAATCGGGCGACTTGCATTTCCTGGCCTGTTCGGTTATCCATACGCAAGACATCGACCTGGCCTTTGGTGATGATATAGAACTTGTCCGACGGATCACCCTGGCGAAAAATGATCTGTCCGGCATTGAATTTGACATTCTCTGACTGCGCCGTGGCTGCAATCAGCTGCTCCTCACTCAGTTGCGGCAGAGCTTTAGCCAGCCATTCGTCATAGATGACACGCACCTGCTGGCGGAAAGCCAGGACCATGGGAATCAGTACTAACACGTTGTAGATGAAATGCAGGGGGATGCGGGCTGGTAAAATCGCGTTGATCGGTCCATTCAGGCCCGTCAGACTGCCCAACAACCCATCGTGGCCCATAACTCCATTCTGCGCGGCATACCCGTTCAGAATATGCACGCCAAGGAAGTACCCGCCGTGGTTGTAGAAGTAGTTATTAAACACATAATTGCCGAACAGGTAGCAATGTTCAAGCTGATGGATGGCAGCGGCTACAACAGCCAGCGTCAACCAGATGTTCTTTGTGTTGCGGAAGTGGATTCGTACCACAATACAGGCCACGAGGATCAGACCATCCCACACAAAATGCACCAACTCACGATCCAGTTCCCCAAAGACGCCGTGGGCCAGGCCACAAATTCCGTACCAGCTAAAGCCGAAGCAGCTATACTTCGGATCGTAAATAAAGATGAACTGGAGCATCTGTACGACATGTTCCCCGACGTGGCCTGCTTGTAGGATCATAATCACGAGGTAAATGGCCATAAATCCATAGTGCTTGCTGGTCCAGAGGATCTTCATCGTAAAGAGCGGGATCCATGGCAAGATCGTCCCCAGGGCAATCGCCCAGAGAGCCCAGTGCAGCCAGATCCCAAATAACTGGAGAAAGTACGAACACAGTGCCGTAATCACCACCGCTCTGAATTGAAGCTCGCGCCCCCTAAGTAACCGACCCACCTGATCGATAGTTGATGCCGCCATAGGTCTATCCTCCTTTCCCTTGTAGAAGAAACACTGCTTGCGCAATAAGTGCCTGTGAGACTCCTTGCTACTTCAAGCTGGAGCAGAGCATGAGCCTCCTACTATTGACAGTTTACACAAAGCCATATTCTGGAGCCTGGTACGTCAGCTTCACTATATATTCAGCATATCCTCGCTTCCCAATTTCGATGGTATCCCCGTGCTCCAGCACCTTCTCTTGTACTTCTCTGCCTTTAAAGAGGAGGGAGTTGATTGATTTGCGCTGAATAATTTTGTAAGTTGGCTCCTGAGATTCACTATTGAGCCGGCTAAACACCGCGTGATAGCGCGAAATAATCGAAAGCGGCAGGCATAGGTTATTATCAGTCGCCCGACCCAATGTCAGGGTTTCGCCTGTAAGGTCAAATGTCGCGTGGAAGATCTGGTCGGGTGCCGTGGTCACTATCAAGCGCGGGGGCTTGAGCATTACCTTTTTGCGTTGTGGCGGGCTGGGGGCGAGCTGAGTGGCATCGAGATCTACCGCTGGTGCCGCTTTAACCTCAACTCCATTGGCTGGAATTATCGGAATCGGAGTAGCTGGCACAATCAAGGGCTGATCTGTGAGGAGTGTCTCACTGAAATCAGTTTTATGCGGACTCTTGTTGTGGTTGTAGCCTCTGGATGCTCTATTTTTTTCATCCGCTTTTATCGCTTTATAATAAGCAATACAGAGAGCCTGGCAGTTTGGATAGCGATCGGCAGGTTGCTTTGCAAGCACCTTCATAAGTACCTGGTCAAGCGACTGGACAACGGCTGGAGGAACCGAGCGCATAGCGGGCAAACCGGTGAGCGAGCCAGGTGCAGCATAGACATGCCCGACCATTACCTGGGTGGTATTACCCTCGAATGGTATTTTTCCCGCAAGCATCTGATATAAGAGTACACCGAGCATATAAATATCGCTAGCTGCGCTAACCAGTCCCTGGCACTGTTCGGGAGCCATATAAGCAACCGTGCCAACTATCGCTGTTTGTTCCGCGAGTGCAACATTTTCAAGCAGTTTGGCCAACCCGAAATCCATCAGCACCAGTTGCCCGTTGGGACGCATCAGCAGATTGGTTGGTTTGACATCACGGTGGACTATGCCATGCTGATGAGCGTAATCCAGGGCTGAACCGATCTGCTCCAGGTAGACCCCAATCTCATCCAGGGTAAACGGCCCTTGCTTCATGCGAGCGGCCAAAGTATCCCCACTTATATATGGCATCACTAGATAGGGAGCACCTTTGGCGACCCCAAAATCGTAGATCTGGAGGACGTTCGGATGATCCAGTGAAGCAATAGCCCGGGCCTCGATGCGGAAACGAGTCAAAAGCTCTTTGTCCTTGGCCCAGCCTGGTTCCAGTACCTTGAGTGCAACCTGGCGGCCCAGTTCCAGGTCAGTGGCTAAGAAGACTTTCGCGAAACCACCTTCCCCAATCAATTTGTCCAGGCGATAGCGATTATTAAGCGTGCTTCCAAAACTGCTCATGCCTGCACTCTCTTCTTCAAATGGCTCTGATTACATATCGAAATATACATTAGAGTAGAAACAAAATCAAGTGGATTGCTGCAGCCGTTCCCCCTCTGGCCATTACAGTGAAAAGTGCGTTTAACAAAAATATAAGTGAAGATCATGCATTACAAAAACGGCCTGGGAAAAAGATCACATAGAGAGCGTCTTCTTCTGCATTTTTGCAAGAGTGTGGTAGAATATGGCCTATACATGGACTGGCTCGGTGATCCGCTGATCCCCAGCATCATATTTGCTATAAAGGAGCTCTCAAGTATGTACGAAGACATCCTGAAACATGTCGATCTCTTTAGAGGTCTCGAAAAGAAGGACCTGCAGGCACTGGCAGCTAGTTGCCAGGAGCGCAAATACAGCGCAGGTACCACGTTGCTCAAACAGGGCGACACAGGAGTGGGACTGTATATCATAACAAGTGGGAAGGTACGTATCACCCAGGCAGTACATCCAGACAAAGCAGAGGAAGAACTGAGGATAGAGGGACCCGGAGGTGTACTGGGCGAGATGGCACTCCTCGATGATTTACCGCGTTCGGCCACTGTCACGGCGATAGAAGATGTAACTGCCTTGATACTACCCGTCTGGGATTTCCGTGCAACCATACAAAGCCATCCCGACATCGCCCTCAAACTTCTGGCCGTACTCAGTCGCCGCCTGCGCAAGGCCGAAAATCGCCCCCACGACCACTAAAACCTACAAGATGGGGTGAGTATGGTGCGTGCAGTCCTGGCACTCGAAAAGTGCCAGGACTGCACGCACCATACTCACCCCATCTTCTTTCTTTTTTTATTTTTCAGAAGCTGGTTTAGCTTGATTCAGCAGATGTTGTATCTCCTCGAACATCGTCTCGACATCGCCGAAGGAACGATAAACGCTGGCAAAGCGAATATAAGCGATCTTATCCATACGCTGTAAATGCTCCATCACCAGCTCGCCAATGACATTACTTTGCACCTCTTGTCTGCCCAGGCGATACAGCTCCTGCTCAATCTCTTCGACGGCATTTTCAATTTCGCCAACCGGCAATGGACGCTTCTCGCACGCTTTGCGGATACCTACATAGAGTTTTTGCCGATCAAAATCTTCTCGACGTTGGTCGCGCTTAATCACCATCAGGTGAAATTTCTCCACCCGCTCGTAGGTGCTGAATCGCCCCTTACACTGCTCGCATTCGCGCCTGCGATGAATAGCATCACCAATATCACGCGAATCTTTGACTCGCGATTCAGTGCCGCCACACAATGGACATTTCATGATGAATACCCCGTTAGAATATGTTAATAGAGCTATTCTATCACACACTCAAAGAGGGAATTTCATTAAATCATTGCTGCAGTAACTTCGTTCGCGGCAATTGCGACAGGCGCACCGGCGTTACTCTGCATGGTTGGGATAGTTCCCGTACTGGTAGGATGGACTTTTCCAATATAGCCGGAACGCAGGCGCGACCCTTCACGCCAATAGGCATACCAGTACGGTCCATGCCCCTGACCATCACGGCAAGTACTGCATGAATGTTTTCCACATTTGCGGTACTGTAATTGATAGGTGATATGTTGATCGCTCGGTAGCTGAATCATAAGCCACTTACCCTTCCACAATATGATACAAAAAACTACAATTGTTCTTGTCAATGCTACAATCAGCATACCATCAATGGATGAACATTTTATGAATATGTACCGCGCAATGATTACAAATTGTTCATCATAAAAGCAAGTATACCATGGAAATTAATATGCTTGTCTGACAGCTTTTTCATAGTTTTACCCATTTATGCCACCGTGTATCACCCTTCACATGTTTTGGGTATTTGTGATGTGAGCGAGAGGTCATCTATCCTCTCAACGTGCTATAATTACAACGTACCCAGACATGACCCATTCTACCCTGGTTTAGAAGATAGTTGTTTTGTGAGTTTGTTTTGTGTGTTGTTGGTTCGGAAAGAGAGGTTAAACTATGCAAATCATCATCAATGGTAAGCATATGGAGGTCACGCCACGGTTACGCCAGCACATTGAGCGAAAAGTGCAGCGACTTGCCCGCTTCGTCGATGCGGAAGCTCGTGTAGAGGTTACAGTCGCGGAGGAGCAGACACGCAGTACACGCGACCGTTTTTCAGTGCAACTAGCACTCGCCAGTGCCGCTCATCCCATTCGGAGCGAGGTCAGGGCGGTCAACGCAAACATGGCTCTTGATCTGGTGCTGGATAAAGTTATTACCCAGCTGGGTCGTCAGAAAGACCGGCACACCTCCACCATGCGGCGGCGTACTTCGCCCATGAAAATTCTTTCTCTCTCTCGTTCTGGTAGCCTCTCGCCCTGGGAGGAGGCAGAAGAAACTCCGGATCATGAGGGCCACAAAGATGGTGCCTCTTCCCTCGATAAAGCACGCAACGAAGAGATCTGGTCAAAGGTGGTCGAGATCCGCCGTGTTCCTACAAAACCGATGGACGACCAGGAGGTCATCGCGCAAATGGAGTTGTTAGGGCTTTCCTTCCTTCCCTTCTATAACGAAGCCACCGATAAGGTGAATGTGATGTACCGCTTGAGTAAAGGAGGCTACGGCCTGCTCATTCCAGAATTACAATAATGGTATCCCAGCAAGCAAGCATGACGCGGGTGTTTTTGCAAAAACACCCGCGTCATGCTTGCTTGCTGGGATACCATTACTTTAGAACGTGATCTCGAATTGCCAGGGACCTGGGGTGGGATCATCAAATTGTCCAAGCGGGTCGGCTGCTCTTACCGTCAATGTATGGGCGTCAGCCGAAGGCAGAGGGCGGAAACGCGCGTTTCCCTGGTAAATCGCCTGGTTGGGGTTGCTCACCAGTTCCGGGCGGGCTAACAGCATCCCTCCCCGGTCTCCCGTCCACTGCGCCCCCGTATTGTCCTTGACCAGGAATATCATACGTGGAACGAAGGCAAACCCCGCCATAAATGGTGGCCGGATCCACAGGTAGTGCAGTTCAAAATGCTTCTCGTAGAATTGCAACTGGTGCAACATCAACACCATCCCCTGCTGCTTCTGCTCAAGTTCCACCGTCACGCTGCGCACCGGCTTGCGAGGAGACATCTGGGTACCCTGTTCAAGCTCCTGGGGAGCCGCAACCACTACGGGTGGACGTGAGGCCAACTCCAGGGCCCTGGCCGAGAAAGGTGCCGTATCATGAAGAATCTCATCACACAATTGTAAGCAAGCATCGCAAATGTAGGCCGCGCCTGGGCCGGCTACCATACGACGGACCTCTGGTGGGCGGCGACCACAGAAAGAACAGCGAGCCAGTGATCGGTCAAAACTCATGTCTCTTCTAATCCTCGTTGTTGGAAAGTCAACTCCCTTTTCAGACGCTGTATCTCTTCAATGCGGCAATCGCCGCGTTCTGTAATCCCATACGTTCAAGCAGAGAAGCATGTGCCTCCCATTCCAATCTATCATCTAGAGGCGTCAGAACTGCCAGCGGGTCAAACTCAGGTATATCGTTGCCTCCA